>TARA_R110002050_G_scaffold1244_4_pt1 | contig 149208 bp, 145 predicted proteins | sample TARA_R110002050 | Tara Oceans TARA_R110002050 (sample SAMEA4396988) | marine metagenome | biome: Polar Biome; feature: [DCM] deep chlorophyll maximum layer (ENVO:01000326); material: water (ENVO:00002006), including particulate matter (ENVO:01000060) such as... | depth 25 m
CTGCCACCGACCTTAGATATCCCGGAGTCGGCAGGCGGTGTCAATGCCACTGAACTTAGTGATGGTATTCAGGCCACTGTTAGTTTATCTGCATCTACCCAAGCAGGGGATACCATCACTATTACGGCCAATGATGGAATAACTAATTTTATAACTACATATAGCGTATCGGCAGGAGATATCATTGCGGGTGAATCAATAGTGACGCTTACTGGATCAGCTTCCTTTGCAGATGGGAGTTATACAGCCAGTGCGTTTATCACCACTGGCGGTAATAATTCTAATTCATCGAACGTCGTGATTTTTAGTATTGATGCTGTGAATGATCCTCCTGAAGTACAAGCAACATTGACTAATCTACTTGGTTTAGTGGGAGTAGAAGCCTTAAATCTTATCGATATGAAAGATCAGGACTTAGCTGCTTTTGATCGTAATGGCAATTTACAGACTGTTGTTATTGAATATTCATCTGTCCTCAATCTCAGTTTGGGTGCTGTTACGCTAAGTGCATCCTTGGCACTGGCTGCTGAGCTTGGTTTACAGTTTACCGTTGTAAGTGATCCTGGAACCGTGAATATAATTGCTGCAACATCTACAATGACCATAACCGCGATAGGTGGTGGAACTATTGATAATCAATCTATCAATGAGTTTTTAGCGAGTGTTACATTTAACGAAGGGCTTGTTTCGCTCGCCGTACTTGACGCAACGACGATTACGGCGACAGATAGTGATGGTGCTACTTCAAGCGATAGTGCATCGTCGTTAGCTAGTGTGGGCTTATTGAATGGGGACGTTTCTCTTATAGAAAAAACCATTGGCGACGATATATTTGTGGGCACAACGGCGAATGATCGCATGTATGGCTATGCTGGCAATGACACTATTTCGGGAGGTGATGGCAATGACTTGATTCGGGGTGGGGCTGGCGATGACACCTTGAATGGCGATGATGGAAATGATTTATTGATAGGTGGCGATGGTAATGACACGCTTAATGGTGGGGCGGGTAATGACTTATTAATTATCACGGATGCAGTCTTTGCAGCACTTGATGGTGGTGATGGCTATGATATTTTACAGCTTGATGGTGGTTTTCCACTAGATTTGACAGGTGTCATTAACATCAGCAATATCGAACAAATAGATCTTGGCACAGGAGATACTGGTTGTACGCTGACACTTACTGAGGCGGCGGTAACTAGCCTAACCGATATTGCTAATCAATTGTATGTGTCTGGTGAAGCCAATGATACTGTTAATCTAATAGGTGCCATATTTACAGGCGGCACAACGACTGATGCAAATGGTTTGGTTTATGACAGTTATACATTTGGCGTGAATCAGGTTTTTATCGATCAGGATATACAGGTGTTTATTTAATGTTGTTGGTACTTGCTCGAGGTTGTATTGGTGTGTAATTAGATGAGTAGTTATATGCTTTAATTACTATTGATTTAAATCTATAGTCTCATAGCTTGCCAACTAACTTATATTGAAAGAATAATGTTTAATAAGGAGAGGATTTATGCAGGGATTGTTATATCTTGATGGCATGATTAATGTTGTCTCACCAAGAGAATCAATTAATTTAGCGTATGAAGGCAGCCATGTTTTATTCGATAATTAAATTATCGTTATTGTTGAGAACATCTTTGGCTCGCTCGCTTTTTACCTTATGTATATTGGCTCACACTACATCATCGCTGGCACAGCAACCTGTCGACTTATCACCTTCGGTATCAGGTAATGCAGTTGCTAGCCCGATAGTCTTGATGTCTAAAAGTCCTGCTGAGGCCGCAATTAATAGCCGAGAGTCTCAACTAGATTTAACTGTGCCAAAAACAGCTCAGGTAGTACAAGACAGATTGGATATAGCAACGGCCGTAAAATTGGCCGTTAATAATTATCCATCTGTTAAAGAAGCTATAGGTCGATTGTACGAACAAACAGAGCAGGTTGATGTCGCAAAATCAGGCTATTATCCTCAAGTTGGGGCAGGTATTAGTAATGGATATCGGTCTTCGACAGGTCGTTCTGAACAAGCTTTCACTGTATCGGCTTCACAAATGATCTATGACTTTGGCAAGGTAGCTAGTTTGGTTAACATTGCTGAGTTTGGTGTTGACCGTAACTATGCTGTAGTACTAAAGGCAGTTGATGATTTGGTTAGAGATACGGGACTAGCATTCATAGAAGTACAGCGCTATGAATCCTTATTGGATATTGCAGCTAAACAGATCGTTGCCATTTCAGAATTAGAGGCACTTGCTCAAAAGCGGGTTGAAATGGGAGCCAGTTCACGCTCGGATGAACTTCAAGCCCATTCTAGGGTTGAAAATGCTATCGCATTAAAACTGCAATTAAATGCAGAATTGGATGTGTGGAAACGTACATTACAAGACTTTTTAGGAACTAATCGGCAAGCGAGTACGCAGTTAGATTTTCCAGCGTATCTTTATGAAGCCTGTTCAGCAGGCACGGATGATTTTACTAAGGTACCTGAAATTATGATAGCTGAAGCTGACCGAGCTGAAGCAATCGCAGCTATTGAACGTTCAGAAACTGAGTTTTATCCAACAGTGTCGTTAGATGCTAATTTGGATTATTTTGCAAATAGGGCTGATACCAATTCAACGCTCAGTGATCAAGATGTTTCAGCGACTATTAATGTGAAGAGTAGTCTTTACCAAGGCGGAGCGATGAGCGCTCGCAAACGGTCGGCAGAATATGCGCTTAGGGCAGTAGTAGCCGCTAAAGATACTGCTTATCTTGATGTAACTAGAAGGTTAAGCGATGCAAAAGATAAAACAAGAAATTTTCATGCACGACTCAATAATTTAGACGCTCGTTATGACACGATAGTTAAAACTCAGGCACTTTATCGAATTCAGTATTTGTCATTAGGTACGCGGACATTGCTTGATATATTGAATACCGAGCAAGAAATTCATCAAGCAATGTTTGATCAGCAAAATACGCGTCACGATTTGCGTCGTTTACAAATTGATTGTTTACATAGCATAGGAGGACTTCGTGAGGCTTTCATTATCGATGAACAGGTGGATCTCCAGCCATGAGTGAAAGTCCATTCAATCACGCTGAAACCTTTAATCAGCAAACTATGCTCAACAATAATGAGTACGATTCATGGATCGAAGCCATGCTCATGGTTGCTAAACACTACCGTTTGGAATATTCCGAAGAAAATGTGCGTCTTGCGACAGCTTGGTCCCAAGATAAGCCAGTTAGTGAAGTGCTCAGAAGTATGAGCAGACAAATAGGATTAGTTCTTAAAATCACTAAGCTTGAAGCTAAACATTTGTCTCCGTGGCGATTACCGATTGTTGTTCAGTTTCAGGATGGACAAGTTGCCATGGTTGAAGCGATCAATGAGGCAGGCGAAGTCGGTATTTTTTACAGTGGTGAACAAGGATTAGAAAGTACTCTATCATCAGATGAGCTGATTGATAATGTAGACTTTGTAGTCATCTTGAGGCCAGCACATTCAGTGCCGGATGCACGTGTGGATGATTATATTAAACCTTATGAAGCCAATTGGTTTAGAAAGATAATTCTCCGAGACTTGAGGCCATATGGCCATGTAATGCTAGCCTCTCTGACTGCAAATACATTGGCGTTGGCAGGTATTTTATTCTCACGCCAGGTCTATGATCGAGTCATTCCTGCAGAGTCATTGCCGACTCTTTATGTCTTATTTATTGGTGTTGTGATAGCGATTATTTTTGACTTTGTTATGCGTAGTATGCGTGTAAGAATTTCAGATTTGCTAGGTAAACGAGCAGATATGCGTGTATCTGATCGCGTTTTTGGCCACGCGTTGAGACTTCGAAATTCGGCTAGGCCACGTTCAACAGGCACATTCATTTCACAAATTAAAGAACTGGAACAGGTCAGAGAGTTAATGACCTCGACGACTGTGTCTGCATTTGCCGATATGCCTTTTTTTATTTTGTTCTGTTTTATTATGTGGTACATAGCAGGCTCGCTCGCTTTTGTACCACTGGGCGCTCTTGTGCTATTGATCATTCCTGGGTTGCTAGTACAACGTAAATTACGTGAACTTGCCAGTGAGGCAATGCGGGAATCATCGCTACGAAATGCAATGTTAGTCGAAGCTATTCAAGGCAGTGAAGATATAAAAAGTATGCAGGCTGAACAACGTTTTCAGCAGCAATGGAATCATTACAATGCTGTTACCGCTGATGTTAACCTGAAATTGCGTTTTATCACTAATACCTTGGGTGTCTGGACATACAATATACAAGCAGGTGTATTTGCTACAGTCGTATTGTTTGGCGCTCCGATGGTAATGCTGGGCGAATTAACAGTTGGTACGCTCGTGGCGGCATCTATCTTGGCATCTAGGATGATGGCACCCATGTCTCAGATTACACAATTAATGAGTAAATGGCAGCAAGGAAAAGTGGCAATGGAAAGTCTGAATCAGATCATGCAGTTACCTGTAGATAGCCCTGAATCTGAGAAGCGAGTGCATAGGCCTTTTCTTACAGGTAAATACCAATTAAATAACGCGATCTTTCAGTATGCTAATACCCCAACGCCGGTGCTAAACTTAAAAAATTTGCATATAAAACCGGGTGAACGTATAGCAATATTGGGGAAAAATGGTGCGGGGAAATCAACTTTGTTACAGGCGCTCTCGGGTATGATGGAGCCTGTTTCTGGCGAATTAATGCTTGATGATCTTAGCCTTAGCCATATTGATCCAGCTGATGTACGAAGAGACATCGGCTTATTAACGCAGAACTCACGTCTATTTCATGGTTCAATTCGTGAGAATTTGCGTCTAGGTTCTCCAAATGCTCAGAATGATGAATTATTAGATGCACTTGAGCTTACTGGAATATTAGAGTTTGTTCAAAAATTACCAGATGGGCTCGATCATCTGATTATGGAAGGGGGCGTAGGGCTTTCTGGTGGTCAGCTACAGTCGTTGTTGCTAGCCCGTTTGTTAATCAGGCAGCCACATATCTTGTTACTAGATGAGCCCACGGCTTCTCTGGATGAGATGACAGAGAAATGCATTATTAATAAGTTGAATCCGTGGCTTGATGGCAAGACCTTAGTTGTAGCGACACACCGAATGAATATTCTAAGTTTGGTTGAGCGGATCATTGTGATTGATAACGGACAGATCATACTTGATGGTGCTAAGGATAAGATACTGGACTTATTAGCTAAGTCAGCATTAAAGACCGTTCATAACGTGGCAAAGTGACCATTAAATCATGACATTGCTATGAATCAGTGCACAACTCTTGGGATAAATGTAATGGTAAAACATAAACAGCAGAGTTCATCGAGATGACAGTGAAAAATAATCCTTCTAATTCTGCGATGCTACTTGATTATGACGTTGAGCAATATCATTACAATGACGAGGTTGATGATGCAACCGTGCTGCGCTCAACGCGCATTGTTTGGTTGTTTTTTTTGATTATTGTTGCCTTATTGATTTGGTCATATTACGCCGTTGTTGTAGAGGTGGCGGTAGGTGATGGCAAAGTAATCCCGACTTCGAGAGAACAAGTTATTCAGTCTCTTGAAGGGGGTATTTTGACTGAACTGTATGTTCAGGAGGGGGAGGTTGTTGAGCAAGGGCAAGTGCTAGCGCAACTGGATTTAACAAAAACAAAATCAAATGTAGAAGAAAGTGCTGCTCGTTATAGGGCTGTCTTAGCTAAAATAGCGCGTCTTGAGGCTGAGGTTAGTGGGAACAAACCAGCCTTTCCACCAGAGCTTAAAAATTACCCTGAATTGATCGCTGCGGAAAGAATGTTATTTAAGACTCGCAGTGAAGGCCTGAAGGAGTCGTTAGCCGGAGTTCAAAAATTATTGGGATTGGTTCGTGAAGAGTTGAAAGTGACAAAGTCACTGGTTGAAATAGGCGCGGCAAGTAATGTAGAGGTTTTAAGGCTTAAACGTCAGCAAAGTGAATTAACAATGCAAACCACGGATGTGAATTCTGAATATATGATTATGGCTCGTGAAGAGCTAGCTCAGGCTGGCGCCGAGGCAGAATCTTTATCTTCGGTAGTGCAAGGCAGAATGGATTCTCTTTCAAGGCTAACATTACGTTCCCCGGTACGTGGTATCGTTAAGAATATAGAAATTAGCACACGTGGCGGTGTAATTTCCCCTAATGGTCGTCTAATGCAGATTGTGCCACTGGATGACCAGCTCTTGGTTGAGGCACGCATATTACCTCGAGATATTGCATTCATTTACGCTGGGCAGCCAGCCAAGGTTAAAATCACTGCCTTCGACTACACTACTTATGGTGATTTAGAAGGAATAATCACAACGATTTCACCTGATACCATTCAAGATGAGCATGATTCTGACTTGTACTATTATCGTGTACTCATACGCACGGAGTCTGACGCATTAGTCAGTGAAACTGGAACTCGATATCCTATTGTTCCAGGAATGGTGGCAACAGTAGATATTCGTACGGGCGAGAAAACGATTTTTGATTATTTGATGAAACCGCTAAGCCAAGCAAAAGAAGCACTTAGGGAGAGATGAGCGTTGATAAGCTAAGATTAGACTGTTGCAGTAAGCTTGAGAGCAACTAATGCACAATCATCTTCTCTTTATAAACTCAATAGATGGCTGTCTAGGGTTATACAAGACTATCAGTTTTGAAAAACTCATAGTCTTGTAATGGTGTCCTTAAACTATCAAAGACATCAAACTTGGCGGTTATTCTCCGAGAGTATTGTTGCTTTCAATGGCTACAAGTTTCATTAGTTTTTATCAGCTATACCGTTTGTTAATATTGTTATCGTTGCCGGGGCTGGTTGAGTTACTTGACTTGATTCTCAGTAAACTAAGGCTTTCTCCAAAGAAAAAGACAGCGTGTTACCTATAAAAAACCTCCAATGCAATAATAATTGCCTAGTTGAATCCTGAAGGTTTAGATTTTTCGAGCTTTCGTCATTAATGTGTGGCTCGCTTATTATCCATATCCATTTTTACTTTACCTATAACTTAATGTTGAATTGCAAACTGACTCGATGGAATGATGAGCAGCTATTTTGGCAAAGTGGGATTGCGAATGTGCTTTTAAATACGAAGAATGAAAAATCTAACTTAAAGTATCGAAATAAGCATTTTAATACTTAATATTATAAGTAAGATGGAAAATACTTTTTTGAGCGTAGTAATGTTTAAATTGTGGGCTAACTTGGCACCATAGGGAGCCGTAAAAAAGCTAGCTGTCGAAATAAGTAATACAGCAGGTAAATAAACATAACCAAAAGTATAGTTGCCTATGGAATAGCTTTCCCAGCCATTAATGACATAACCTAAAGTACCTGCAATTGAAATAGGCAAACCAATTGCGGCGGAGGTGCCTATGGCTTTTTTCATATCAATATTCTGTCTGATTAAATAAGGCACGGTTAATGAACCGCCACCAATCGAGACCATTGCCGAAATAGCACCTATTCCACTTCCTGCTATAAATAAGTCCGTGTGAGCCGAAATATTCTTCTCTGGCTTAGGCGCTGTATTTAAAAACATTCGAATGGCAACATAGGCCATGAATAATGAAAAGAATAATGCAAGATAAACCGAGCTAATGTACGAGACTAATAAGGTAGCCAGAAAGGTACCTATGACAATACCTGGCGCCATGCTCTTAACTACTTTCCAGATAACAGCTCCCTTAGCATGATGCGCTCGCAAGCTTGAAATCGACGTTATTATGATTGAGGCCATTGACGTGCCTAATGCCAAATGGACAACGTGCTCTACAGGAACTCCTTGTAGTAAGAATAGTGAGGTGAGTACGGGCACCATTATTCCACCGCCACCAATTCCTAGGAGTCCAGCCATAAACCCAACAAAGCAACCTAGTAATAAGAAAACTAGAATCCACTCTGTTGCTAACATATTGTTTTCACTTTATCTGAACCTAGCATAGTTAAATGGCTACAGCATCCATAACAAAATCGCCCCAAATAGAATGCGATAGATCCCGAATGCTACAAAAGTAAACTTATCTAGAAAGCGAATAAAAAGGTTAATAGTGAGGTAGGCGACTAGAAATGAGGTGACGAATCCTACGCACAAGACCAATAAATTCCCGTCCATTAATTCTTTATAGTGTTTCAAAATATCAAAACCAGCAGCAGCAGCTAGCACTGGCAATGCAAGTAGAAATGAAAATTCAGCACTAGCTTTGCGGTTTAACCCAACCAACAGACCACCAACGATAGAAGCTCCGGCGCGGCTAGTGCCAGGAATTAATGCGAATACTTGAGCTACTCCAATCCAAAGTGCTTGTTTGTAGGTAATGGCTTCAACTTCGTCGACCTTAACATGATGTTCTTTGTGAAAATATTCGAGGATTAAAAAAACAATACCGCCAATAATAAACATGATCCCGACAACAGGTATCGTAAAAAACTCTTTAATTTGCTTATGAAATAAAAGGCCAATAATACCAATAGGAATGAAGGCTAAGCTCACTTTTAACCATAATTCATGATGTTTAAACGTAAACTTGTCCTTGTAGTTGGCAACCACTGCTAGGATAGCTGAAAATTGAATAATAACTTCAAATGCTTTATTGGTATCCGTCTGCTCAATTGCTAGCCAATGACTGACAACAATTAAATGGCCTGTAGATGAAATAGGCAAAAACTCTGTAATACCTTCAATAATGCCTAAAATTATCGCTTGTAGGATATCCATAAATATTTTTTAGTCTCTTGATAAAAAAGGGGGAAGTGTTAGATTCTGCTTAAAGTAGGGCGTCTGGTCTAGCTGAATCAGAGTAATTTGAATAGTATAGGTGAAATGAAGAATAATGCCATTTAAGACCTGAACTATTTTAATAAGAGTGAGAGGTGATGGTGGTTTAACGTGGATGAATAATCAATTTATCACAGGTTTAAAAGAGATGATTGTAATGAGTCAAGTACAACCAATTAATCTTGATTAGAAGAGTGGGCTTGTAAATATGAATGGGCGAGCGTCAAATGTTGCTCAAACTCATCCAATGGAACAGGTCGACCAAATCTATAGCCCTGGAAGAATAAACAGCCTGCCTCACGTAAAAACATTTCTTGCTCACTTGTTTCAATACCTTCGGCAATCACTTCCATACCTAAATTTTTGCTAATAGCAATAATCATTTTAATAATAACGGCGTCACTTTTATTATTCTGCATATTTAAAACAAAACTACGATCGATTTTTAATTCATCTAATGGGAAATTACGTAGTACGGAAAGTGATGAGTAACCAGTACCAAAGTCATCCAAAGATAATGAAATGCCAATAGTTTTTAACAGCTGCATTTTATGGGCAAGGTCGACAACATTTTTTTGCATTAAGGTTTCTGTTAGTTCAAGCCTTAAAAGGTGTGGTGGACAGTTAGCATCGTGTAATGCTGCTTTTACTTCATCAACAAAGTTAGCTTGTTCAAAGTGATGGGCGCTGATGTTGATTGATAGTCTTAAGTTTTGAGTAGCGACTTGTGACTCCCAAGCTTTGATTTGGCGACAGGCATGACGAAGCACTGATAGGCCTATTGTATTGATGAGATTAGATTCTTCTGCAATAGGGATAAATTTGTCAGGAGGAATAAAGCCATGCTTAGGATGAACCCAACGCAGAAGCAATTCAGCTCCTATCACTTTATGCTGCTCATTCACCTGTGCTTGGTAATAGGGAATTAGTTCTACATTGAATTGAGCGCCACGTAAGTCGCTGGCGAGGCTAGCATCAAACTCGATCTTTGGTTGTAGACTTTCATTAAAAAATTGCATGCCATTTCGACCTGCTTTTTTTGCTTGAAACATGGCCACATCAGCACGTTTAAAAATATCATTAATGCTTAGTTCCTTACCTTTGAATAAGCAAGCGCCGATGCTACATGTTGTTCTGTGCTGGTATTCGTCTAGGGTATAAATTTTGTTTATTTCCTTGAGAATTTTATCAACTATTATCTGCGTAGATTGCATAGACTCTGCAAAGGTATCTCCTAATTTTTCTAGAATTAGTACAAATTCATCACCCCCAAAACGAGCTGTAGTATCTTCTTCACGGAGGATTTTTTTTAGCCTTCGAGCAACCTCTTGAAGCAATAAGTCTCCAATATGATGCCCATAAAGATCGTTTAAGTTTTTGAAACTATCTAGATCAAGAAAAAGTATGGCGCCATATAATGAGGAGCGTTTGCTTGATACTTGTGCTTGCTTCATTCTATCCATTAATAAACGGCGGTTAGGCAAGTTTGTCAAAAAATCGTAGTAAGCAAGGGAATGTATTTCATCCTGACTTTTCTTGGCGGCTGTTTTATCTTGGACAAGTGTTGCAAGTCCGATAATCTTGTTATTTTTATCCTTGAGAGGGGTGTACATCCACTCGCAATAGATAATTTCGCCATCTTTACACAAGTTTTCATTTTGTGTGCTTTGAGTAGTGCCATCTTCAAATAATTGGCGCATTAACTCGAGTACTTTATCTTTTTCTTCAATGGGAGTGATGTCACTCACATGCATTTGCATTGCTTCGTCAGCGGAGTATTTAAAGATATGTTCTGCTGAGACATTCCAAGCCGTGACCTTAAAATCAGAATCCCATTCAATGACGCCCATCGGAGTGAGGTCAACATGCAATTTTTGTCTTTCAGCGAGTGCTCTTATTTCTTCTTCTTGTTTATAAGCTGATATACGCAGGAGCATATTTTCTTGAAGTTTTTTTGCCACCGCTTCTCCTGAAATGGATACATATAATATATAAACGGCAAGCATGGCAGCCATGGCTACGGAATGTATATTAGCCGCCAATAAAAAGCTGGGTAATGACAGAACATAAAGACTGCCAGCAAAGAGTTTTGCTGTAGTAGCATCTATGGCATAGGTAATGATAGCGCCACCAGAAACGCCCACAAGTACAAAAATAATAAAGGTCTGTTGTACAAGATCCTGCGAACCTTGGTAGAAGCAATAGCCCGCAAGACCCCAAGCTATCCCACAGCCAGTGGTTGCGATACGAAATCGTCTTAACCATGTGCTGGCGTATTGATCTCTGTTCGGTTGCCTATAGTAGGAAATAGTCACTAGGTGTCGCGCAGTATAAATAAAGAGAAAGATGCCACTCCATGCCCATAAAATGTTGTTTTCTACGGAGCCTATTTCTACATAGACCAAAGTGGCTGCAACAATAATCGATACAATAAAAGAGCGTGTATTACTAGCATAAAGCATGCGTACAATTTCAACACGCAAGGACTGGTATTCTACTGACTCAGCGGCTGTATCTGATTTATGGAAGTATTTCACGGTATGATAAGTATCCTTAATTATCTATTTATACAGCATGGCGTTCCATTACAGACTCAGTGAACGACACGTGGTGAAAGCGATGATGCGGGCACGTGCATTTATTGAGCTAAATTATTGTTATATAGCGTATTAAGTTATAACAAATAAAGATCCTTGATGTCTATATCAACACACATAATATTGGGCTGTTATTTCTAGTTATTCAATATTAATTTAAGGTTTTTGAGTCTAGAATATACTGTAGTTTTTAGGTCACTTTGCTCATTTCATTAATAATGACCTTGTTGATGACACCGTCAGTTTCTTCGATATAGGCATTAAGATGAGTACTGTTCATGTGAGCTTGCCATAGGGCTCGTGATTCCCAGTTTTCGTAAAATATAAACACTTCGGGATTTTCGTTATCCTGATGTAAATCATATTGCAGGCAGCCATTTTCTTTACGAGTAGGTTCGAGGAGTTTTAATAGGGCTGTTTTAACCTGTTCAACGTGAGCTGCTTTGGCTTCAATACGGGCAATGATGGTTAATATTGAGTTCATTATTTATTCCTATTTAACATTAAAGGGTAACTTGTCCAGCTGGGTCAATGTTGCCAAGGTAGTTTCACCTATTTAACATTAAAGTATTTAAAGATAGAGTGCCGTTTGGTGTTAACGAGTGACTATGGTTAGATAAAATCTGGAATTCATTAGCAACATGTTGAGGTATCTGGCGCGTTAAGCCATTAAAGCGTTGATATGGGTTATAACAGCACTCGCATTTCCCTCAATGTTATAGCCGCCTTCTAACACTGATACAATCTTTCCATCACAATGATGCGCCGCCAGTGATTTAACGATGTCTGTTAATTGTTTGAAGCCTTGGTTAGTGATCTTGTGACAACCTAATAAATCATCCTCTCGACTATCAAAACCAGCGGAAATCAAAATGAGATCGGGTGCAAAATCATCTGCTGCGGGCAATAATTTTTCTCTAAACGCAGTCATAATATCGCTATCTGAGGCACCGCAATCTAGATGGACATTGATATTAAACCCCTTGCCATCACCTTCACCAACGCTTTTGGGCGTTCCAGTACCTGGGTAGGCAAACATATCATGTGTAGAAAAGAATAAAACGGAGGGATCTGAATAAAATGCCCACTGCGTTCCATTGCCATGGTGATAGTCCCAATCAATGATGAGTATTTTTTTTAGATGATATTGCTGTTGAGCGTATCGGGCAGCAATGGCAATATGATTGTAGTAACAAAAACCTTCTTCTTGCCCTGTATTTGTTGCATGGTGGCCTGGTGGTCTTGATGCACAAAATGCGTTTTCAACTTTGTTTGTACAAACAGCATCGATGGCTGCCAGTACGCCGCTTGTTGCCAGAACGGCATGTTTATGGGTGTCGGGCTGGTTAGATTTAATGGCATTGATATGGTCTGTTGAGTGTATTTTGGCTAGCCATTGTTCAATATCAATTTTTGGCTTAATGAGCGTAACACGCTTATGCAGATCATCAGCTAATAGGTGCTGGGTGATGGCATGATAACGGGCAGGCGATTCTGGATGTGATACGGAGATTATATGTTTGGAAAAACGCTCATCTATGACAAGTCCAGTCTTACTGAGCGCGCTATTAGCTTGCAGATTGCGGGATAGAACAGTGGAAATGGAGAATGTAAGGAATTGTCTTCTATTAAACTTAGCCATAAACGTACTCTTGAATAATTAATATTAAGCTGTGTGAATAAACTTTCACAATAAATAATGCTTTTGGCCCATAAAACATAAAACGAAGCGAAGAAAATAAAGTTGATTACTAAAGGATAATATTAGGCATTACGTTATTCAACTAATCTTATTAGCCATGACGATATGTTTAATTCTATTAATTCTGATGCAATTGTCGGATTAGTGCTGGAATCTCGCTAGGGTGTAACACGGTATGGTGTGGATTGATCCCTAATTCTGCATCCAGTGGTTGTTGGTGTTGGATCCATACTGAGCTAATACCACTATTATGTGCTCCGGCTATATCAGCTGCCAGACTATCGCCAACATGAATTACCTCATGTGCTTGGCATTTGGCAAGCTTCAGGGCCTTATTGAAGATCGAGGACGCTGGTTTTTGTTCGGGCTCCTGACCACCAATAATAATGTGGTCGACATAGTCAGCAAGTTTCACTTGTTTGACTTTGGGGATTTGTGAAAACTCGGGACCATTGGTGATAACTACCAGAGTAAACAACTTACGAGCTTCAACTAGGAACGTCACAATGCCGGGGTAGAAATCAAAAGCATTAAGACGGTCACTATCAAATTTATGTTGAAGGGCTTGAGCCGTTTCATCGCTGATATTCTCTACATCTCGTTCAGCTAGCAGGTCTCGAATTAGCTGTAGCCGAAATGTCTCTTCGCTTTGTTTTTCAATAATGGGCATATATCGCTCGCGCTGGACATCACTCCATTCGCGGTAGATGCCCGCAACATAGTCATTGGCAAACGCCTGGCCATTGAGGTTTGCACCATACTTAGCTTCAAGATCCTGTGCCATCAATTGTTTTGCCTGCTCATTAGCCCCCAGTGTGTCACATAGGGTTTCATCTAAGTCTAGGAAGAGGGCTTTCAGCATTCGTGGCTCCAGAAGCGTATGTAAATAGTGCTCATAATAGCAAAACTAGACACTGTGACAGGTTTACTGACTTGATTTTCGTGGTCTGGCTACGTTAAATGTAGTCCCTGCCTATTATGAAAAGAGTAGGCAGGGACTATGTGAAATAAGTGGAGATCGTATTCTAGGTAATGAGAATAAGAGAAAAATGCTTTATTTCAGAATTGATTTAGTAAAATTTGACATAATTTTCAACCGATTAAAAGCACATTTAACAATGTTTCCGCCATTGTGTTTGAAACGCTTTTTGAGTGGCTTTTTCACTTCCCAAGTACCTTTATAGCCTAATGGAAATACAACTAAATCGCCTGCTTTAAATGTCGTTGAAGGGCCGCCATCTGCAGGTGTCATTTCACATTCACCTTCTATAATAAGTGCTGTTTCAGTGGTAACGAACTCCCACGGGAATACTGAGACTTCTTTTTCCCATGTTGGCCAGCAAACAACACCCATTTTCTTTAAAAGTGCTTCGCTTGGGTTGCTATCAACTGTAATTTGTTTCATGTTAATTCCTAATGGTTAGATTTATGCCCAGGATCAGAATGATTTGGGGCTGACATAGTAAGTTGTTTATCCTCTTTTGCCTACATTTTAAGGATCATTACATCCTTTAGTACTGCTACTTGAATGGTTAAGCGCTGCTCAGTTTTCCTTATGTTTATGCACATTTTTATTGAATAACTACTGCTGTAAGTTTAAATACCTTCAATGGCCTTACCTAGTAAACGATAGAACGTATCAGATCATTTATGTATTGATGCGAATATAAATGATATGATATATCATAATTTTAAATCAAAGGTGTATCCATGAAAGATCAGTTAGGAATAATCTTCTCCAGCTTGTGTATTGTCCATTGCATTGCCATGCCTATTATCTTGGCTTTAGGTATATCAGGCCTTTTTACCACGGAGATTGTTCATTACATTTTAATTGTGCCGGTCGTATTGCTAATTCTATTGACGTTACCTACAGCCTATAAACGAGGGGGTGTTTTAAGTCCGATACTAGCAGGAGGGCTGGGGATGATGCTTTTGATAGCTGGTCTTTTTCTAGGTGAAGATAATGAAACTTTATTGACCATTATGGGCGGTAGTCTTGTAGTGGTTTTTCATCTATGGAATTTACAGACCAAGCATAAGCACAAATCTAATATCACCATTGTCTCTCGTTTATTGATAAAGCCTACGGCTGAGTGCTTGCTGATTAAGCCTCAATATGAGCAAGGTATTGATATTAAAAGTTTGAATAAAAGTTCTGAGAATAGCGAGGTTATATATGCAAAAAAATAATATTAAAAAACTACCTGTCACTGTGTTGTCTGGTTTTTTAGGCGCAGGTAAGACGACAGTGCTGAATCATATTTTGAATAATCGTGACGGTAGGCGAGTTGCAGTTATCGTCAATGATATGAGCGAAGTGAATATTGATGCTAAACATATTCAAAATCAGGTTCATTTCAATCATACCGAAGAGAAATTAATTGAGATGAGCAATGGTTGTATTTGTTGCACATTACGTGAAGATTTATTAGAAGAAGTGGGCAGGCTGGCCAAAGAAAACAAGTTTGATTATCTCGTCATCGAATCTACGGGGATTTCAGAACCTTTACCTATTGCTGAAACATTTACTTTTGAAGATGCATCAGGGCAAAGCTTATCTACTGTTGCCAACTTGGATACGATGGTGACGGTGGTGGATGCAGTAAATTTTTTAAATGATTACGAGCAGGCACAGTCACTGCATGAAGCTGGTGAAAGTTTGGGGGAAGATGATGAACGAAACGTGACCGACCTGCTCGTTGATCAAGTTGAGTTTAGTGATGTAATTCTAATCAGTAAAACGGACCTGGTCAGTGACGGTGAATTGAATAAATTGATCAGTATTCTCAAAGCCCTGAACCCGGAAGCAGAAATTATTCCTATTAAAAATGGTGAGATACCGTTAGCGAAAGTATTAGGTACTGGGCGATTTAGCTTTGAACAAGCACAACAAGCAGCTGGCTGGCTTAAAGAAATGCGAGGTGAACATGTTCCTGAAACGCAAGAGTATGGGATCAGTAGTTTTGTTTATACTGCGCGCCGCCCATTTTATCCTTCACTGTTTTATGCATTTCTGCATAAGCCATTGGACCAAGGCAAGCTTATTCGATCGAAGGGGTATTTTTGGTTGGCAACTCGTCCAGAATTTTCTGGAGAATGGAATCAAGCAGGTGGCATTGCACATCATGGGTTTGCAGGACTGTTTTGGAAGGCGATACCTGAAAGCGATTGGCCTGAAGATACGGAATACCGCAACAGTATTATGGAATCATGGCAAGAACCATTTGGTGATATGCGGCAAGAAATTGTGTTTATAGGGCAGAATTTAGATAAGAAGCAAATTATCGCTGACTTAGATGCCTGCCTATTAAATGATGAAGTATTGCTGGCAGGAAAGGAGTTATGGCAGACCTTCGTAGATCCTTTTCCTACGTGGGGATAACTATATGAACTCAATACCTATAATAAAATATGATGACTTTGGATCTTGTTGTAAAGATGATAAGCCCACTATTTTGGCAGAGATATATCAAGACTCGATCAACTTATGTATATGGCAACGTCAACTAACTAAATCTATGACTGACTATGCAGATTGGTTGTTAAAAAATACCAGTAACCGTGAGCTACGCATTATTGTGGAAAGACATGATGTTATAGCCGTTATTTTGAATGCATTACCAGCTCATAGTGGACTGGCTGCTTTGGCGGATGATATCAACCTACTTGCAAAAATGTTTGCAGATTTATTTGATCTTAAGAGAGTAGGGCTCCGACTTAGTATCCTTGACAGAAATATGTGTCCCCGCTTTCATACCGACAATTTACCTTGTCGTTTAGTCACAACGTATGCAGGAAGTGGTACTCAATGGTTACCTGAGTACGATGTGGATCGAAGTAAACTAGGGCAAGGATCTGGTGGTTTGCCCGATACAACCTCAGGCATATACTCGCATTCAAATAATATTCAACAGTTCAGTACTGGCGATGTAGGGTTACTGAAAGGTACGGGGTGGCTAGGTAATGAAACGAAGGGTATTGTGCATCGTTCACCAGAAATAGTTACAGGTGAGAGGCGACTTCTATTAACCTTAGACTTTGGAGATTAATAATGAGGACGATAAGACGCAGATTGATCATGTTAATTTATGTTGTATTTGTTTTTGTTATTTCTACGCCACTAGTCTCTTTGGCCTGATGGATGTAAAAGCCTGCAAATGTCACTGCAATCACCTAGCATGGATGCTGGGATTTGAATACACGCCATCTAGTGAGGGCGAAAAGCAACAACTTGCTTTGGTGATCGAAAATCTTAATAATATGGCAAAGTAACCCAATTTGCCGATGATGAATGTTAATTATTATCGAGTAATATCATCAATCCATTTGAAATAATATTACAATATGACAGGCTTAAACTTAGCCTTTCTGATAAAGGGGCTAGGCTGAAATTACAGCATAGTAGCAATGCTTATGCCACCAGCCTTCACAACTGAAAACGATAAATATAGAGTTGTTTGATACTTTTTCTGGTTTTGAAAGAGGCACTTCTAATGGATTGTTGATAGAAATAAGGAGGGGCAACATTAAACCATCACAGTCATCTATTAAAGGTTCATTAAAATGTCGTTAAACGAAGCCGAACTCACCCACATTATTCACAAAGCAGAAGATACCTGTGTTGAGTCTGGTGGGCGGCTGACCGTAAAACGTAAAAATATACTGGTAGCATTACTCAGTGCAGATATGCCGCAATCGGCTTATGAAATTGCCGACTATTACAGAGAGGCGTTTAGCGAAACAATTCCAGTTATGTCCGTGTATCGCATGCTAGATTTTCTCATCAAAGAGAGCTTGGTCCACAAACTTTCTTCAACAAATAAATATGTCGCTTGTTCACATATTGCTTGTAATCATGTTCATGAAATCCCACAGTTTTTGATTTGTGATCAATGTCATCATGTACGTGAAGTCGGGGTCAAAAAAGACATTATTGATGCCTTACAAAATAGTGTTGAAAATGCTGACTTCTACCTTAATAGCCCAGAGCTTGAGTTACATGGCGTTTGCAAAAACTGTCGTAAGGACTGATTACTCTTGGTAGAACAGCACGTTATCCACTGTGAAAGCATAAGCTGGGCATCACCATTTCATTTTATGCCAATGTGCTAAAAACGACATAACTCGTTGATACTAGCTAAATATGCGTCCGTTAGAAATAGTGTAAAGGTATCGCCAAGACTAAAAAGTGCGTGGAGTCTATAAAGGCCGTAAGCCTTCGAGTGATGAGGTAGCGATAAGAAAAAACGTGAAGCAGATACGTCTAGGAGGAAGATTACTGGGAAGTCCAAACAATGGGTGAAAATTTTGAATCAAAATCTCGAAGGGCTAGCAAGCCAACAGCTACGAAATCGAAAAACCGCTAAATCAAACCTGAACAACATTCGCTACTCTAGTACGAAAGCTAACCCTCAATCCCAATCACTAGCCTTAGCCTTTCCCGTCAAACAGAAGTCCTTGAGATCTTCAATATAAACAGTAAAGTCTTTATTGGCTTGTGCAAGGCGATTGATGGAATCCCAATCGAGATCCGTTTTTTCGCGGGCAGGGATCATTATTTGGCTTTCAGAAGGTGTGTCGGTATCGAGCAATATGAAGCCAATGCCATGCAAACTAGCCAGCATTCTCAATTCTTTCTTCGCATTGTCACCCAGTTCTGCTGCGACCAAGTAGCCAAAGTTTGCCCAGCTTGAATTACTGACTGCTTGGAAGAAAGCACTTCGCACGTTTGAGGTATTGATTAATCGCTTAACCTCAAAGCTCCACAGTTTTGCCTTTTTATCACCATAATTTGCAGCACAATTAGCAACATCAGCCGACCATTCAGACGCTAAGTCTTCAAGGGCAACCAGATCGGGATACAGCCATTCATTGCCCTTAGCACCACGATTATTGGTAGAGCGCTTTTCGTCAATTCTCTTGGCGTATAAACCATGCTCAGCCTTAAGATACTCAACCAGCATAGGATAAAGGTCATGCTCCAAAGGTAACGAATCAGAAGTGACTTGTTTGTTTTCTATAGCTTCGACTTCAGCATCATCTGTTTTATCGGTGTAATAGTATTTTCTTGGTCGACTATCGGTGATCTTGATTTGTGGCGTTTTCTTTTGGATATGGGGTCGTTGAGATCCAATTTCAGCCACTAAGATTTGTATTAAGACAGCGATGCGATCTTGCTCATTAGCGACTTCTTCAAGCCGCTTATTTTTGGACTGACTCAGTTTTTGTTCACATGCTTGTGCATGATGCTGCCTAATCCAGTCAGCAATCTCGCGAGCTGTAAATTTCTTTTCTGGGTTACTTTTCAGAAAAGTGGTAACAGTCGGACTAATTTGTAATGCCATTGAATATCCCTATTACTCATGATTGCATGATAGTAAATCATCCTCACCACCAGAACAAACTTAATAGATAAGAGCGTGACCAAATAACAAGGCATGGGGTAGTATGTCGGGTTATTAAGTTAGCCTATAGAATTAGTAACAATTAAAGGGAAGTTAGCACGCTATGATCACAGGTGAAATTAAAAGCCAAGTCGATAAAATCTGGGAATCATTTTGGACGGGCGGTATTGCCAATCCATTGACTGTGATCGAGCAATTTACCTTCCTACTCTTCCTACGTCGTTTAGATGAGCTACAGCAGTTAGAAGAGAAGAAGGCCAATATGATTGGTCGACCCGTCCAGCATCAGCTTTATACCGATGCTCACAGCAAATTTCGCTGGCATAACTTCAAGAACAACGATCCTGAAACGATGTTTGGCTTGTTTACCCAACCACAGGTAGATATTGATAACCTCACGGTATTTGAACACATGAAACAGCTTGGTAACGATGCGGGTGTGTTTGCCAAATACATGAAAGGTGCGACCTTTATGATCCCAACACCTAAGTTGTTGGATCAAGTGGTACAGATGATCGACAAGATCAAAATGGAAGATCGTGATACCAAAGGCGATCTTTACGAGTATCTATTATCCAAAATTGCCACTGCTGGCAGAAACGGCCAATTTAGAACACCACGCCACATCATTAAATTGATGGTGGAAATGATGCAACCTAGCAAAGAAGACACGATATGTGATCCTGCTTGCGGCACTGCCGGCTTTTTAGTCGCATCAGGTGAATATGTGCATGAGCATCATCCTGACTGGCTGCATGAACAAGCGTTTCGTGATCACTTTAATGCTGACATGTTCACCGGTATCGAGTTTGACAGCACCATGTTACGTATTGCCGCGATGAACCTGCAATTACACGGTATTGATAATCCACAACTTATTGGGCGTGACGCCTTAAGTGAAGCCAATGCTGAGTGTCGTGACCAATTTAGTTTGATCTTAGCTAATCCACCGTTTAAAGGTTCATTGGATTACGACAGTGTCGAAAGCTCATTACTCAAAACGGTTAAAACCAAAAAGACCGAACTATTGTTTTTAGGTTTGATGTTACGCATGCTTAAAATCGGTGGACGTTGTGCGGTGATTATCCCTGATGGTGTATTGTTCGGTTCATCGAATGCTCACAAACAACTGCGTCAAACACTAGTGGAAAAACATAAGCTCGAAGCCGTTATCTCTATGCCAAGTGGTGTATTCAAACCGTATGCAGGGGTCAGCACAGCGATAGTGGTATTCACCAAAACCAACAACGGCGGCACAGATAAGGTCTGGTTCTACGACATGCAAGCCGACGGCTTTAGCTTAGATGATAAACGTAGCCAGATTAAAGATGACAATATCCCAGACATCATCGAACGTTTTAAAAATCGTACTAATACAGAAAAGGGCGAACACGATCGAAGCCGCACCGATCAAAGCTTTCTTGTGCCGTTTTACGAGATCAAAGGCAATGACTGGGACTTGAGTATCAACCGCTATAAAGAAGTGGTGTACGAGCAAGTGGACTATGCACCACCGGCACAGATTATTGCTGAGATAGAGCAACTGGATGCTGAACGCACACAAGCCTTACGGTTGTTGAAGGAGTTGTTGGGGTGATGCATGCTATATCTAGTAACCCTGAAGGATGGTCGATTGTAAAGATACCTGAAGTTTTATTCTTTCAAGAAGGACCAGGTGTTCGCAAGTGGCAGTTTACAGATGGTGGTGTAAAACTTCTAAATGTCGGTAACATCAACAAAGGTCAAATAAATTTAGATTCCACGAAGATCTTCATTTCTGAAGATGAGGCCTTTGATAAGTATTCACATTTTTTAGTGGATGCAGGTGATTTATTAATAGCTTGTTCTGGAATTATTCTAGACAATTTTCACAATAAAATATCTTTCGCGGAACAGAAGCATCTTCCGTTGTGCATGAATACTAGTACGATGAGGTTTAAAGCGTTGGACGAAAACGTTATAGATCTGTATTTCTTTAAGTATTTTTTGCAAACAGTTCATTTTAATAAACAGTTAAGTCGTCTAATTACAGGTTCGGCACAGTTGAATTTTGGACCAAGTCATATAAAGAAAATTGATCTTTTCCTCCCACCCCTAGCAGAGCAACAACAGATTGCAGCGATTCTCGATGCGGCGGATAGCCTAAGACAAAAAGACCAGCAACTCATCGACCACTACACCGCACTCAGCCAATCCCTGTTTTTGGATATGTTTGGAAGCTATTTTAAAAATAAATCTTGTTACAGAGAAATATCGAAAGTGACTAACTTTATAGACTATAGGGGGAAAACTCCAGAAAGAACAACTACTGGCACACCCTTAATAAGTGCTAAGTGTGTTAGAACTGGGTACTTTGACAAGTCCAGATTAGATTTCATATCAAGTGATGTTTATAGGCAAGTTATGACGAGAGGATTTCCAAAAGTTGGAGATGTTTTATTTACTACAGAAGGTGCAACCATGGGATTTACATGCAGAATCCCAGATGGGCTTGACATGTTTGCAGTTGGACAAAGACTAATAACATTGCAATCCAATGAGTCATATAACAATACCACACTAGAATTTGTACTGAACTCAGGAGAAATTCAAGGCGAGATTTTCAAACAAGCAACTGGAAGTGCTGTAAAAGGAATTAGGTCTGCAAAGTTTGCAAAGATTTTAATTCCAACCCCTCCAATATATATACAAAACCAATTTGCTGAACGCATCCAAGTCATTGAAGCCCAAAAGCAACGAGCTCAATCCAGTTTAGAGAAGTCCGAAGCTTTATTTAACAGTCTGCTACAACGGGCTTTTAGTGGTGAATTAACCGGAAAAAAGGCGGCATAAACGTATGACTAATCAGCAAGGAGTGCCGATAAGACGATGAGTAACTTTACTTTTATTCAAGCTGATTTTCCTGCTTTATATGCTGATGCCGTTGAAGCGGAACAATTGACCTTTGTTTCACCCAAAGCGGCGGCGATATTTTGCCGTAGTACCTTAGAAAATGCCATTAACTGGTTATATGACCATGATGCAAGTTTGAGCCGTCCGTGGCGCTCTGATTTAAGCACTTTGATGCATGAACATGCATTTCGTTCTTTATTTAATGACACGCTATTTGGCGAACTTAATCTCATTCGTAAAACGGGTAATGTAGCGGCACATGGTAAGAAGGTGAGTCAACAAGATGCTTTAGCATCACTTAAATATCTGTTTCGATTTTTACGTCATCTGGCTATTTATTATGGCGAACACATACCAGACACACAGGTATTTGATGAGAATCTCATTCCACAAGCAGGGCATGCTGAAGCCCAAGATGCCAAACAACTAGAAAAATTATTCGCCAACTTAGAATACAAAAATAGCCAAGCGAGAAAAGCCGAGCAAACAATCATTGAGCAGGCACAAGAAAATGCTCAGCTAAAGCAAAGGCTCGAACAACAAAGCATTGAATTTGCTGCCCGTAAAACGCGTCGTGAAAAATCAGTCAACATTGATACCGCTGTGCCGTTATTGGTATCAGAAGCTGAAACCCGCCGTCGTTATATTGATTTGTCCTTAAAAGAATGTGGCTGGGATAATCTGCAACAAGGTTATCACCTAGAATATGAAGTCACGGGCATGCCCATTAGCACCAATAAAACCGGCATTGGCTATGTTGATTATGTGTTGTGGGGTGATGATGGTTTGCCGCTGGCGGTAGTGGAAGCCAAAAGAACCATGGCAGATCCTGCTAAGGGTAAACATCAAGCAGAACTGTATGCGGATTGTTTAGAAAAAATTCATGGCCAGCGGCCGATTATCTTTTATAGCAATGGTTTTGTAACGCATTTATGGGATGACCAGTTTTATCCTTCGCGGGAAGTGCAAGGTTTTTATACCAAAGATGAATTACTGTTATTGATTGAACGCCGCACGAGTCGGACTGATTTACGCGAGTTTAAAGCAAATGAGGCTATTTCAGGGCGTGCCTATCAACTTGAAGCGATACAACGGGTAGCCGAGAATACCGTATCAAGCAACCAGCAAGGTGCATTACGCGGTCGAGCACGACAAAGTTTGTTAGTGATGGCAACGGGGAGTGGTAAGACACGAACGGCTGCGGCGATTGTCGATATGTTGACCAAATGTAATTGGGCAAAACGAGTCTTATTTTTAGCCGATCGTAATGCCTTAGTCTCACAAGCCAAGAATGCCTTTAATGAATATCTGCCTAATTTAACGGCTATCGACTTAACCAAAGAAAAAGAAGATAACGGCACGCGATTAGTGTTCTCGACCTATCCAACCATTATGAATCGTATTGATGGCATTCGGGATGATGAACAACGATTTTATGGTGTTGGGCATTTTGATCTCATCATCATCGATGAAGCCCATCGGTCGGTGTATCAAAAATACAAAGCGATTTTTGATTATTTTGATGCCTTGTTGATTGGTTTGACGGCCACGCCTAAAACAGAGGTGGATCATAATACCTATGGTTTATTTGGCATTGAGGACGATAACCCAACCTTTGCTTATGAATTGGATAGTGCGGTACAAGAAGGCTATTTAGTGCCGCCTAAGGCGATGTCTGTGCCGCTGAAATTTGTGCGTGAAGGCGTACATTACAATCAGTTATCGGAGGCTGAAAAAGCCCAGTACGAAGAGAAGTTTGGCGATCCGACTGAAGGTGTAGCACCGGATGAAATATCCAGCGCTGCCATCAATAAATGGTTGTTCAACACCGATACGGTTGATAAAGCCTTAGATCACTTAATGACGCATGGCATTAAGGTGCAGGGTGGCGATAAGCTGGGTAAAACCATTATCTTTGCAAAGAACCATAAACATGCCGTGTTTATAGAAGAGCGCTTTAATAAAAATTACCCTGAGTATGCCGGTAAGTTTTTACGGGTTATTGATAACTACGAAACCAAAGCGCAGAACTTGTTAGAGAACTTCGTCGATCCTTATGAAGAACGTGATCCCCATATCGCGGTATCCGTCGACATGATGGATACCGGTGTCGATGCGCCTCGCGTGGTGAATCTGGTGTTTTTCAAACAAGTGAAATCATCGACTAAATTCTGGCAGATGATAGGGCGGGGCACGCGACTTTGTCCTGACTTGTTTGGTATCGGCAAAGATAAAGACAGCTTTGTTATTTTTGATTATTGCCAAAACTTTGAGTTCTTTGATGTGAACCCCGATGGTATTGAAGGCAAGGCGATTAGAAGCCTGACCCAACAAGTGTTTGAGGCCAAGTTGGAAGTGGCGATGTTGATTCGTGAACAATACGACAGTACCGACGAACAGCGTGAATTAGCAGCAGGCTATATCAATGAGTTAAATCAATTGGTGGCATCACTTGATCGAGATCGCTTTGTGGTTAAAGCCAAGTTAAGGGCGGTGGTTGAATTTAGCAATAAAGACCGCTGGCAGAATCTATCAAAAAGCGACATGCTCGATATTAATACCGAGCTATCTAGCCTAGTGTTACCCGACAAAGATGATGATGAATTGGCAAGACGGTTTGATGTATTGATTTTGAATTATCAGCTGGCATTGCTAACGGGCGCACACAGTACGGATAGTTATATCAATAAGATAAGTGGCATAGCTAAAGATTTACTGAAGAAATTAAACATCCCCGCCGTTGCATTGCAAGTAGGACTATTAAACGAATTACAAACCGAACAGTTTTGGCAGGCGATTCATATTAATCGTTTAGATAATGTTCGAATAGCATTACGTGACCTGATGAAATATCTCGATAAAGAAAGTCAGGTCAATGTCATTACAACGTTTGAAGACACGCTTGATCATGATGGGATCGCTGAACACGATATGATCCCAAGTTACGGCAAGCTACAAAGTTATAAAGACCGTGTGGAATCGTATGTCAGACAGCATAGCGATCATCTTGTTATTCACAAATTGAAAACCAATAAGCCGATCACCGAAACCGAGATCAATACGCTTGAAGGTATCTTGTTTGATGGCAAAACAGTAGGCACGAAGCAGGACTATATCGATACCTATGGTGATAAGCCTCTAGGCGTGTTTATACGCAGTATTGTGGGTATGGATAAAAGTGCTGCACAAGCTGCCTTTGCTGACTTTATTCAAGCAGGCACATTGCGTGCTGATCAGATGACGTTTATCAACACCATCATCAGCTACCTCACTAAAAATGGCACGATTGATAAGGCCATGTTATTTGAACCACCGTTTACCAACCTTCATCAAGATGGCGTTATTGGTTTGTTTGATGAGGGGAATGCTATTAACGTGATTAAGTTGATTGATGAGGTTAATGGGAATGCGTTGGTAGCGAAGCAATCGATAAACTAGACCTTAGAATCATATGGAGTACTTAATTCTTGTGTCAGAAAAGTTTAATATTTTAAGTGAACTTAGGATTGTTGATTGGTTTGAGTCGGATAAAGATTATGCAAGAATTATAATAAATAGTATCGCTAGCTTTTACTTTGGTGACAAGACATTTGATGATTTATTTTCCCCTTAATAATACTGATGTGTAGATACAAATGGTTAAGCTTTATTGTAGTAATTTTAAGCCGATTTTTTCATTTCAGCTATTTTCTGGGCAGGCGTCGTACAACAAAGCGAAGAATGTAGTCGCTTGTAGTTGCAAAAATAAATGTAACTTTCTATCGTACTTTTCGAAGCAGCATAATTAATAAAGCTGAGATGGTTATGTTTGAAAGGCACAAAGTATGTTGTGGTCAAGTTTAATTGAAGTGTTGGAGTAACCATCGTTTTATTACCCTAATTATTTTAGGTTGATGCTAAATTTTAGGATGCGGATTTTTCGAAATTACAGACTATCTAGTGAAAGATGGGAAGTCCATTATGCTTAATGTGGAAGTGGTTTTTTTGGGAGTGCCAGTTATAGTGAAAAATGTATTTGATAAAGTTGAAAAAGTAATGTGGCTCATAATTATGCTGGGGTTAGGTAGTATTAATTCTAATGCATATGCAGCAAGTATAGAGCTTGCTAAGTCAAACCGAGGAACTTCTCTGTCCGGTATTACCATTGAAGGTCGAATAGAGAAAGGTGATTATCGAAAGTTTCTTGCATTAACTCTTTCAACAAAAGGTGTTTCATATATTTTTCTTGCTTCACCTGGTGGTAATTTCTTAGAGGCATTGAAAATTGGGAACTTAATTCGAAAGCTGAAACTTCAAGTGTGGGCTCCAATGTTTAAGGGCTCCCATATTGTGAGGTTATCAGATAAGAGCAATGCTATATGTGCGAGCTCTTGTTTTTTTATTTATGCTGCTGGTATAAACAGAACAGGCAGTATTCTTGGAATTCATCGACCTTACATGTCAGAAGATGATTATAAGTCAATGGATTTAACACGTGCTGGAAATATACACCAAGCCCTTGCCAATATAACAAAGGAATACCTGAAAGAAATGAGTATTCCTTCAAAGTATTTCGATAGAATTATGGCTGTTGACTCGAGTCATATTGAATGGTTAAAAACAAGCGAGGTTGAAGCTGAGCTAGAAGGTTTTATCCCAATGTATCAGGAGTGGTTTTCGGCTAGATGTGAGGGGATAAATGATCAAGAAGAAAGGGAATATTCAAGAATACTTAAACTGATTCCTAGTGGTAGTAGATTACCAATTAAAGATTTTCCTTTTAACAAGGAGGATAGGGAGTTTATAACTTATTATGATAATAAATCTAGTAATAAGGTCGATTGCGAGATAGCTCTGCTTACACAAGAACAAGAAAAGGCGAGGTTGGAAGCATTAGATATGTTGTTAAATTAGAACTTCGCAGCTCTTCACTCACAGTGATGAATTTAGAGATCGAGTTTAATTAGCTAGAGCTGGCATTCATATGTCTCTTCAAGCGGGTATAAGTGGTTCGGAGAAAGAGCGTGCGGATTCTACTGTTTTATCTAGCCGGTATGAAGATGATGAGGATTTCGGCCATGAGATTTTCTATACTGACGCAGGTGGCCAAGATGACAGAAACAACCTGGGTAGCGGCAGCCAGATATACAGCCTTTAACGAACGTAGGCATCTATGATCCATGAAACTCTTATTTCAACTTTAGAGTAAAAATGATAGAGGTGTTTAGTTAAATTTCTAAAGAAGACGAAGAGAGAGTAATAAATAAATTAATATTTAATTTGAAAGAAAACTCATATGCGGCTTCGGAAAATTTAGCGATATTAAAATCATTAAAAGTAAGTGATATTTTTTGGGATTATTTAGGACCTGATAATTTTAAATAATAAAACTGGTTAATGGTGCTATTTCAGAGTCAAATATCCATATTCTTATCAATTACATTGAGAAGAGGTTTGAGCTTAAAATGTAATGTGTCACATAAACTCAAAAATAATCGATGTATTTGAGTTTCTTGATCTTATCCCATGGACGAAGTTAAATGATGAAGAAAAACTAATTTAATTTTATTTCTAGATGTTGACTGAGAGGTTTATCAAGAAATTGAAGAAGACATGGACTATCTTTAAAGAGCTCAGAAAATAGAGGCTTATCTAGTGTGGAATGGTTTGAACATGCGTAGGAGCATAATCAATATTGTATGTAGTGTGATCGAAATAGGTTGTGTAGATCGCTTTGGCGAGAAAGTACCTCACTACAGCAAAGTAAGAGGCTAAGGATTGTTTGATTCAGTTGATACTGATACAAAAGTTACTCTGGTATAAAAAGTGGTATAAAAATTTGAATCATCAATTTTTAGATATAAAAAAGCCCCATGTATCAGATACATGGGGCTTAAATATGGCGGAGAGTCAGGGATTCGAACCCTGGGAGGGTTTAACCCCTCGCTGGTTTTCAAGACCAGTACATTCGGCCGCTCTGTCAACTCTCCAAGACGCGAAATGATACTAGGGTCGCTCCTAGAAAACAACCTTAAATTTTAATTTCTTTGATTTGATGTTGAATGCTTGCACTTCTGAACTTATAAGGTAGGATTGTGGTCTTAAATTTGTATCTAGAAAAACTTAACACACATCGGAGATCTAAGTAATGAATTATGATGCTCAACCTACAATTGTACGTTCGCAAGAATCTGTTCTTGCGACAAACAAATTATTACGCAGTACTTATGTCTTGCTGGCGATGACACTGGTTTTTAGTGCGTTAACTGCTGGTATATCGATGGCGTATAATTTACCTCATCCTGGAATTATTATTACTTTAGTAGGTTATTTTGGCTTATTGTTTTTAACTGCTAAGTTGCGTAACAGTGTTTGGGGAATCGCCTCTGTTTTTGCGCTAACCGGTTTTATGGGGCTAACACTGGGTCCTATCATTAATTATTATTTACAAATGAACGGTGGTAGTGAAATCGTTATGCAAGCATTAGGGGGCACCGGCATAATCTTTTTCGCTTTGTCTGCTTATGCAATTAAAAGTGAAAAAGACTTCAGCTTTATGGGCGGTTTTTTGATGGTAGGGATTTTAGTTGCTTTCCTTGCCGGTCTAGGTGCAATTTTCTTTGAGATGCCAGGTTTGTCATTAGCTGTTTCTGCAATGTTTGTATTGTTAATGTCGGGTTTGATTTTGTATCAAACTAGCGAGATCATTAACGGTGGTGAAACCAATTACATCATGGCGACAGTCACTTTATATATTTCTATTTATAACTTATTCACTAGCCTACTTCACTTGTTGGGTGCATTTGGCGGTGATGATTAAATTTTTCATTACGCTAAATTAGTAATGATTTTGACAGGCCTCGCATTACGCGGGGCTTGTTTGTATATAAAAGTAGGAAATGCCACATAAAATGTAATGTTGGTGGTATTGAATACGAGTTACGATATATATTGCTTTAACTATTATCTCACCGCAGAAGTATATTTTTAAAGTTGGTGGGAAGTTTTTATCGGATTATATTATTGACTGGTGTGGCTGCTAGCCGTTCAGTCTATTTCACATATAGCATATCAACGAGGAATGGATGTTGTTATGCTGAAAATAACGTTACATCAGAGTAGCCTTTAATTATGTCTAAGTTTGATGCACAACCACAATTGATTGATCGCTTCGGCCGGCATGTGACCTACGTTCGTATGTCAATAACTGACCGTTGTGATTTTCGCTGTGTGTATTGCATGGATGAAGAAATGACATTTATGCCACGTGAACAGCTATTAACGCTGGAAGAGATTTCTTTTGTATTGCGTGCTTTTTGTGAATTGGGCGTTGAAAATGTTCGTATTACGGGTGGTGAGCCGCTAATTCGACGTAATGTGGATTGGTTGTTTAGACAAGTGGGTCAGCTTAAGCAATCTACTTCGTTGAAAGAGCTTAATATCACGACTAATGGTTCACAACTGCCCAAATATGCAAAATCGATGGCGGAGTCGGGCGTGGATAGGATAAACATTAGTCTAGACTCGCTCAATCGTGAACGTTTTCGAGAGTTAACACGCACGGGCGACTTAGAGAGTGTTTTGACAGGCATTGAAGCGGCTAAACAGGCGGGTTTCAAACGTATTAAGCTTAATGCTGTGATCATGAAAGGCCGTAATGATGATGAGATCATTGATCTAGCAAAGTTTGCTATCGATAATGGTTTGGACATCTCTTATATAGAAGAGATGCCGCTAGGTCATGTTAGCCATCAACGTGATGAGAGTTACTGTTCTAGTGATGAGGTGCTTTCCATATTACAACAGGCATTTGAATTAACAAGTAGCGATATTCAAACAGGTGGGCCTTCACATTATTACCGTGTTGCGGGCTCAAAAAGTAAGATAGGTTTTATCTCGCCGCACAGCCATAATTTTTGCGAAAGTTGTAATCGCGTCCGAGTGACAACAGAAGGGCGGTTATTACTCTGCTTGGGGCAAGAACACTCGGTTGATTTGCGAGATATTATTAGAAAGAATCCTAACAATATTGAGCTATTAAAACAGGCTATTATTGACTCAATGGCGATCAAACCAAAAGGTCATGACTTTAATCTTAAAGAAGAACCTATTATTTTCAGACACATGAGCGTGACAGGTGGCTAATTATCGACCACTGATGACGGATGAGGCAATACACAGCCTGCATACCACGACGGTACTTGATGAATTTGGAGAAACTCGCGAACTTTCACTAACCGGTGAAAGGCCATTAACCATTTATCTCGATACACGTGAAATAGTGACGTTAATGACAATGGGGGCACAACCAGAGTTACTAACCTTGGGGTATTTGCGTAATCAAGGCCTAGTTGAACACTTAGAAGATATTGTGGCTATTCAAGTGGCGTGGGATGTTGATGCTGTTGCAGTAACTACACGACAAACACGACCTGATTTAGAGCAGATCTTATCAAAACGTACAGTGACTAGTGGCTGTGGTCAGGGGACTATGTTTGGCAATGTGATGGCATCTTTAAATGAACTGTCACTACAATGTCCGTTATTTAGTGCGAAGAGCATCTACCAAGTTTTAGATGGATTAGCTGAATATAATGAAATGTATAAGCAGGCTGGCGCCGTACATGGTTGCGCCTTATGCTCTGATGGCAAGGTTGAAATCTTTGTTGAAGATGTCGGTCGGCACAATGCGGTTGATGCTATCTCGGGCTGGATGTGGTTAGAGGGTATAAAGGGCGATGATAAAGTTTTTTATACAACAGGCCGCTTAACCTCGGAAATGGTGATTAAGGTTGCACAGATGAAAGTACCATTATTATTGTCTCGTTCTGGAGTAACAGAAATGGGCTTGCGTATAGCAAAACAAGTCGGCATTGGCATGATAGCGAGAGCTAAAGGTAAGCATTTTCTAGTTTATACAGGCCAAGAACAGTTCAAAAATTAAAATATGGCAGATATTAAGACGGTTCTTTACTTGCTTTGAATGTATAGCTCGCTTAGACTAGGGCAGTTAAATACTAGGTTATTTTTTTACTTTATTAGGAGGTCCTCCATGGCTTTTGAATTACCACCACTACCTTATGCTGATAACGCATTAGAACCAACAATCTCAGCAGAAACGATTAGCTTTCACTATGGCAAACATCACCAATCTTACGTGACTAATTTGAATAACTTAGTACCCGGTACTGAGTTTGAAAATTCAACATTAGAAGAAATCATCATGAAAGCAAGCGGCGGTATTTTTAATAATGCTGCGCAAATCTGGAATCATACATTTTACTGGAACGGTTTAACACCAAATGGTAAAGATGCAGTTTCAGGTGATTTAGCGACTGCAATTGATGCAACATTCGGCTCTTTTGCTGAATTTAAAGCGAAATTTTCAACATCTGCAGCAACTAACTTCGGTTCAGGTTGGACTTGGTTAGTTAAAAATGCTGACGGTAGCTTAGCAATTGTTAACACAAGCAATGCTGGCAGCCCATTGACATCAGGACAAACACCATTACTTACATGTGATGTATGGGAACATGCTTATTACATCGATTTCCGTAATGCACGTCCAAAATATGTGGAGTCATTTTGGGGATTGGTTAACTGGGATTTCGTAGCGGCAAACTTCGCGGCTTAATTGCAGTATGTTATGAATTTCAAGCAAATTTTGCTTAGGATGACATAACGATATAAAATAGAATGTTATTTGATTTATGGCAGTTTCATTTGAAACTGCCATTTTTCGTTTTAAGCCTTATGTTTACTTAATGATGAGTGAATGAATATGCTGACGATGTAAATGGATATAGAACAATGACAACACACAGCTCTGCTATTATGCCGACGTATGGACGACTAGATGTGGCTTTTACTGAAGGTAAAGGCGCATGGTTAACGGACACAGATGGTAAGCAATACCTCGATGCTTTAAGCGGTATTGCTGTGTGTAATTTAGGACATGCACACCCGGAAGTGACGCGTGCGATTTGTGAACAAGCGGCGACGCTAATGCATACGTCAAATATATATCAGATTCCTTTACAGGCTCAGTTGGCTGAAAAACTAACGCAATTATCGGGTATGGAACAGGCATTTTTCTGTAACTCTGGTGCTGAGGCGAATGAAGCAGCGATTAAAATCGCGCGTAAATATGGCCATAGTAAAGGCATTGATAAGCCCGTTATTATCGTTATGGAAGGTAGCTTTCATGGCAGAACAATGGCGACATTGACTGCGACGGGTAACGCTAAAGTTCAGGTTGGTTTCGAACCACTGGTTCCTGGTTTTGTACGTGTTCCCTATAATGATTTAGATGCATTAAAAATGGCGGTTGGCCACTGGCCAGAGGCCGTGGCTATATTGTTGGAGCCGATACAAGGTGAAGGTGGCGTTAAAATTCCTGATGCTGATTATTTGACCGCGGTCCGAAATATTTGCAACCAACGTAAATTGTTAATGATGTTGGACGAAGTACAAACAGGTATGGGGCGTACAGGCACGTGGTTCGCATTTCAACATAATGAAGGTGTGAAGCCTGATGTAATGTCCTTGGCTAAGGCCTTAGGTAATGGCTTGCCTATCGGTGCTTGTTTGGTTTCAGGGCCTGCAGTTGGCATATTACAAGCTGGTAATCATGGCTCGACTTTTGGTGGTAACCCTTTGGCTTGCCGTGCAGCGATCGCAGTAATTGATGCCATTAAAAACGATCATTTATTAGATAACGTCAATACCTTAAGCGCTCAAATACTTACTGGTTTTAAAGCCAAGCTGGATGGAATAGAAGGTGTTAAATCAATTAGGGCAGCAGGTTTTATGTTTGGAATTGAATTGGCGATACCGTGCAATGATCTTGTCAAACAAGCATTAGCGAACGGCATTTTAATTAATGTTACGGCTGATAAAGTAATTCGTTTATTACCTCCTATGGTGATTAATACTGAGGAAGCTAATCAAATAGTATCAAGAGTAAGTGATTTAGTTATTCGCTTTCTTTCATCACAGGCCGTTGAGAGCGTAGCGTAATATGAGACATTTTTTAACCTTAAAAGATTTAACATCACTTGAGTTAGAACAGCTTATTACACGTGCAATAGAGTTAAAACGGATGCATAAAGCGGGTGAGATTTATCAGCCCCTTAAAAATAAAGTACTGGCGATGATTTTTGAAAAATCGTCAACACGTACACGTGTTTCATTTGAATCAGCAATGCTTCAATTTGGCGGTGGCTCAATCTTTTTATCGCCGAATGATACTCAGCTGGGTCGCGGTGAGCCGATAGAAGATTCTGCACGTGTCATCTCGAGTATGGTTGATGTGGTGATGATTCGTACATTTGAACATGAGAAAGTCGAGCGGTTTGCTCAATACTCTTCTGCACCAGTCATTAACGCCTTAACGGATGATTATCATCCATGTCAGTTGTTAGCTGATATGCAAACCTATGTTGAACACCGTGGCTCGATTAAAGGGAAAACGGTAGTGTGGGTTGGTGATGGCAATAATATGTGTCACTCATATATTAATGCTGCTGAACGTTTTGGTTTCAATTTGAATATTGCAACACCAGTTGGTTATGAGCCTAATGCAACTATTGTTGCACAGGCAGAAGCTAAAATTAGCTTATTTACTGATGTGAAGAGTGCTGTAAAAGATGCAGACATGATTGTCACGGATGTGTGGGCAAGCATGGGACAGGAAGAAGAGCAACGTAAGCGTGAAATTGCATTTGCGGATTTCCAAGTCGATAGTAATGTTATGGCATTAGCTCATCACGATGCTTTATTTATGCACTGTTTACCCGCCCACCGTGGTGAAGAAGTTTCTGCGGAGGTGCTAGATGGTCAGCAAAGTGTGGTTTGGGATGAGGCTGAAAATCGCTTACATGCACAAAAAGCATTATTAGAATTTTTGTGTGTAAGTGTGACTGCACCACAATAAATCATTATTGCTTTAGATGGATGAACGGCTCTAGAAAGGGCCTTTAAAATGGGTGTTTACTGATGTAAATGCCCTTTTTTTATGGCAAAACTATTACGGTAGGGCTTATTATGTTGTAAGCTTCGCCGCTAAGCTTTCTAAGCGCTCAATGGTTCCAATATCTGACCACTCTCCTTGATAAAGCTCACCGCTTATTTGTTCTTCAGCTATCGCTTTTAACAAAATAGGTTTTAAGGCCAATCGATGTATCGATAAGCCAGAAAATAGAGCAGGGTGATAAATACCAATACCACTATAAGTATATTTAACGTCACCTTCTGCCTTTATTAAGCCTGATGTTAATACAAAATCACCCTGCGGGTTATGCGCAGGATTATTGATCAAGACTAAATGACATAAACTATCTGTCGGAAGTGTTTTTTGTACTAATTCTTGGTAGTTATAATCAGTCCACACGTCACCGTTTACGATTAAAAATGGTTCATCGCCAAGTAGGGGTAATGCATTAATAATACCGCCCGCTGTTTCTAAAGCACCATCTTGTTCTAGTGAATAAGTAATGTTGACACCATATTGATGACCATTACCTAATATGGAAGGAAATTGATCTGCAAGGTGAGCGATATTAATTATTATTTCAGTAATGCTGGCTTTTGCTAATGCTTGAATAATATATTCAATGAGAAGAAAGTTACCAGCCTTTAACAACGGCTTTGGCGTGCTATCAGTGTAAGGTCGTAAACGTTCACCTCGACCGGCGGCAAGAATCATTGCTTTCATTAAATGGCTGCTATTTGTGGCTGTTGTTGGAGGAAGTCACTTAGTTCTGAAAATTCAGAATATTTAGCACTTATTTTACGGACATATGCCAATGTAAGGGGTAAGTCATTCATGTAATTGGCTTTGCTATCTCGGTAATTAAGCCTGCAGAATATACCTAATACTTTAATGTGGCGTTGCAAGCCCATCCAGTCGAACCATTGTGTAAATTGTGCGATTGAAACATTAGTCAATAATCCCTTCTGTTGGGCTGTTGATAAATAATACTGTATCCAATGACTTATTTGGTCATCAGGCCACGAAATATAACAATCACGTAATAATGACACCAGATCATAAGTAATAGCGCCGATAACAGCATCTTGGAAATCTATAATACCAGGAGAGTTTTCGATGGTATGCATTAGGTTTCGTGAATGATAATCACGGTGAACGATAACTTGTGGTTGCTCGTTAGCGTTGGATATTAAATGATTAAAGGTTGTTTGTAGAAAGTCGGGAATAGCGATATCTAAATGTTTATCTAGAAACCAGGCTGGAAATAAGTTCATTTCCTGTAGCAACAAAGCATTATTATAAATTGGTAAATCAATATCTTGCGAGGGACATCGTTGAATGTTGATTAGACTGTCAATGGCCGCTTTATATAAGTTATCAGCAGAATGTTCATTAAGTTTATTTAGGTACGGGTGATTGCCAAAATCTGATAATAATAAAAACCCTGCAGCGCTGTCGTGTTGATAGATTTTGGGTACATGAATCCCATGATCATATAAAAATGTACCAACTTTAATAAAAGGTTTAGTGTCCTCTTGAGCGGGGGGCGCATCCATTAATATCCACGTATCAGCCTTTATGGTTACTCGAAAATAACGTCTAAAACTGGCATCGTTTGATGCTGGCTCGAGTTGATAATGTGTTGATGGGAATACTGTTTTCAGCCAATGATGAATTTCATTAAGGCGAGTATCGTCCTTTATTATCGATGACATATATATTTAACTTCCGATCTTAATCTGTTGAAATTTAAGTAATACTATCATTTATTACCGTATGCTCAAGATGAATTCATGCTGAAATAAAAATTGAAGTGTATAGTATTCCGTTCTGTGTGGCGTTCACTTTTAAATTATGAGAAGCTGCTCAGTTGGATAATTTACTTATCCGTTATAACTATAATTTTGGAGAGAAAATGAAAAGTCTTGTTTTTATCGTATTGTTAGTGCTTGCTGGAATCGCTGGATATAATTTTATTAACCAGACCACCGAAAATGTCGACGTGGTAGCGCTTGTAGAAGAGGTTGCAGTGGTCGAAGACGATACAGCAATGAGTAAAAATGAAGAACCATCATCGGCTGATGAGACGGTTTCTGAAGAAACGGTTACTCCAGTATCTGATGGTACAAACATGATCACCCCTGCCGATATGTCTGAAGAAGCACAACATGAAATGTATACATTAATGATGGCTTACAATAAATGCATGATGCAGGATAAACCTGAATATCACCAAGAAAATGTGAGAGCGGAAGACATTGCAGGTGAAACCTTAGCTGCATGTGAACCGAGTTTAGATAGTTTGAAAGCTGTTTTGGAAGCGAATGATGTGAATGCCGACCTTCGTGAAGGTATGGTTAAAACAGTACGTCAACGTTCAGTTCGTAAATTGATGTCAGCAGTGATGCAATCTCAAGCCGCTACCTTGATGGCTCATGAAGCTCCTTTCAAAGCACACAAGGAATAATCCGAGCTTATATCATTGATTCGGCTGAAGCACGTCAAGGCCTTCGGCTTCAAATAGGCTAATCAGCCGAATCAAGGGTAAACCTATTAAACTGTTCGGGTCATTACCCTTTAGTTTAGAAAATAAACTGATCCCAAAACCTTCCGATTTAAAACTGCCGGCACATTGATAGGGCTGCTCCTGACGTAGATAAAAGTCTATTTGCGAAGCTGATAAGATTTTAAAGCTAACCTCAAAAGTCTCTATTACCGATTGAATATGGCCTGTACGGCTATTTAATAGGGCCAATCCAGTTAAAAAACTGACCGTTTTTCCGGATGCAGCTGTGAGTTGTTTCACCGCATTATCATGATTACCAGGCTTCCCTAAGACCTTACCGTCTAATATGGCAACTTGGTCTGAGCCAATAATTAATGCATTAGGATGCGTTTCAGCAATTTTATATGCCTTTTGTTCTGATAAGCGCTGGACTAGTTGCTCAGGCTGCTCCCCATCAAGAGAGCTTTCATCAACATCAGGCGATACCTGAATAAAAGGCAAGCCTAGTTTGTTTAGGATTTCAGCACGAAAGGGCGAGCTAGAACCTAGAATAAGTTGTTGCATGCGATATATCTCCTAGGTAATGACGGTTGGTTCAGTTCTGCCGGTACGTTGAGTTATTTCGGCCAACTTATCAGCTAACACGATCAGTTCCCGTAATGCTGATTGCGTTTCTTGTTGTAGTTTATCTAAGCTATTTTCATATGATTCGATGTAAACACGTAAAGTAGCACCTTCAGTGCCGGTGCCCGATAAACGTAGGATAATTCGCGCGCCATCTTCGAAGCCTATACGTAAACCTTGATGATTAGACACACTGTTATCAATAGGATCGGTATAGCTGAAGTTGTCGGCATAGACTACTTTTCGGCTTGCTAATGTTTGTCCTACAAGCTGAGGCATTTTGTTTTCAACATCCGCCATCAGTTGCTTTGCAATGTCACTCGGTATCGCTTCATAATCATGACGAGTGTAATAATTACGCCCATATTCTTGCCAATGTTGGCCTACGATGTCAGCAACGGATTGTTGACGTACAGCTAGAATATTTAGCCAGTAAAGTACAGCCCAAAGTCCATCTTTTTCACGAATATGGTTAGAACCCGTACCAAAGCTTTCTTCACCACATAAGGTTGCGCGATCTGCATCAAGTAAGTTACCAAAAAATTTCCACCCAGTTGGTGTTTCATGGCATTCAATGCCTAATTTTTCTGCTACACGATCTGGTGCTTGGCTCGTTGGCATTGAACGGGCAATACCGCTAAGTCCGTTTTTATAGGCAGGAATGCAATGTGCATTGGCAGCCATTACAGCTAAGCTGTCTGATGGCGTGACAAAGAAATTTGCGCCTAAAATCATATTGCGATCACCATCTCCATCAGAAGCAGCCCCTATGGTGGGAGCGTTATCACTAAACATTTCAGCAACTAATTCTTCAGCATAAGTGAGGTTAGGATCGGGGTGGCCACCACCAAAATCGGTAAGTGGAATACCATTAATAACGGTACCTTTCGTAGCACCAAGTCGTTTTTCGAGTATATCCTTGGCGTAAGGACCAGTAATAGCGTGCATGGCATCAAATCGCATGCTGAAATCATCGCGCGCTAATAGGCTGCGAATGGCGTCAAAATCGAATAAATCAGCCATCAATAATGCATAATCTTCTACAGGATCAATGATGTCGATAGTCATGTTTGCTAATGACTGCCTACCTAATTCGCTCAGGTTTATATCAGCAGCAGCTAGGGTGTGATATTGAGTAGTAATTTGGCTGTTAGCAAAAATAGCATCTGTGATATTTTCGGGGGCGGGGCCGCCGTTGCTAACGTTGTATTTGATGCCAAAATCGCCGCTAGGGCCGGCAGGATTATGGCTGGCAGACAATATAATGCCGCCGAATGCCTTGTGTTTGCGGATAACACAGGATGCGGCAGGGGTTGATAGCAAACCATTTTGCCCGACTATCGCACGTTTAAAGCCATTGGCCGCGGCCATTTTTAAGATAATTTGTATTGCTTGCTCATTATAAAAACGACCATCGCCGCCTACAACCAGTGTTTTGCCATGTATATCGCTCAGAGCATTAAAAGTGGATTGAACAAAATTTTCTAAATAATGAGCTTGTTGAAACACCGTTACTTTTTTTCTGAGGCCTGATGTGCCAGGTTTTTGATCATTAAACGCGGTGCTTGTTATTGTTATAGTGTCCATGCCTTCTACCTGTAATTATTTGGTGTTGATGAGGATTGTACTTATACTGTCCACTTTATTCTCAGCTAATATACCTATCTGATGACAAGCACTCAACAACCCGATACTGCGCGCTTAATGCGTTGGGCTACCTATGCCTCAGTGGCGACAGCAATCGTACTTATTGTAACTAAAATAGGTGCATGGTTTATTACTGATTCGGTCAGTATTCTGGCAACATTAATCGATTCTAGCCTAGATGTATTGGCATCATTAGTCAATTTGGTTGCTGTACGCCATGCCTTGCAGCCAGCTGATCGCGAACACCGGTTTGGTCATGGCAAAGCAGAAGCGTTAGCTGGTATGGGGCAAGCAATGTTCATCGCAGGCTCGGCTGTGTTACTACTTTTACAAGCTGCAGGGCGGATGATCAACCCGCAGCCAATGAGTGCAGGTTTAGAAATTGGTATTGGTGTCATGGTCTTTTCGATGGTGGCAACATTGGCTCTAATCAGTTACCAGCAATATGTAATCAAACATACAAATTCTACGGCTATTAAAGCGGATAGATTACATTACAAAACGGACTTGTTGGTCAATGCTAGCGTTATCGTGGCTTTGTTATTAACATTTTATGGTTGGTCAGGTTTTGATGCAGTTTTTGCAATAGGCATTGCACTCTTTATTTTGTATAGCGCTTGGGATATTGTGAAAGAATCCATCGATTTACTGATGGATCATGAATTGCCTGATGAAGATCGCGAAAGAATTCGCGCTATTGTATTAAAACACCCTGACACCCAAGGTTTACATGATTTAAGGACACGTCGTTCAGGCACGATGATTTTTATACAATTGCATTTAGAGTTAGACTCGACACTCAGTTTGTCTGCCGCTCATAAGATTGCAGATCAGGTTGAAAGAGAACTTTCGGAACTGTTTACAGACGTTGAAGTGATCATTCACGAAGACCCTGTCATCGTAGTGCTGCCATAACTAATGTGAAATAGCTCACAATAAGAGGGCGGATCTCGTATAATTTGCTGTTACTAAATTAAGAAGATATTCATTTTGACGCAAAATACCTCCATCCTTTTGATTGTTGCAACGTTTACGGTAATCATCCTTATTCTGTTATTTATTAACAATCGTAAAGAATCTATAAGTCGTCAAATGACCGCGATTTTAAAGCCCTACACTCAAGATGAAATAAAAAATATTATTATTCCTGACGGCATAGGTGGTTTGCTAGAAATTGAGCATTTAATACTCATGGAGCGTGGCCTACTGTTAATAGAGACTTATCCGATGAGTGGTAATATGTTTGGTGCTGAAACCATTGATCAGTGGACCCAGCTTATTGACGGCAGAAGTTATAAATTTGCTAATCCATTACGCCGTATTCGAACATCACGCCAAGCATTAATGGTGTTGGCACCTAATGTTCCGATCTTTTGTCGGGTAGTATTTAATGCTGATTCAGTTTTTCCAAAGGGTAAACCTGATGAGGTATCGGTATTATCTTCATTATCTGATGACCTTTTAAATATACAATCCTCTGTGATCAAGATGGATAAATCTTCAGCTGTTTGGCAGCGGATCTTGCGCATTGCTCGTAAGGATGGCCAAGCAGTTCAGCGTGATGGAGAAGTGTAATGGCGGGCAAAAAATTAGTCGTGGCGATTTCATCTCGCGCATTGTTTGATTTGGATGAAAGTCATCAAATATATGAACAGCAAGGTACCCAAGCTTATTGCCAGTATCAAATAGAAAATGAAGACGTACCTTTAGAAGCCGGTGCTGCGTACGACTTGGTTAAAAAACTACTCTCTTTAAATAATAAAGATGCGAACAAACCATTAGTTGAAATTATCTTATTATCGCGGAATAGTTCGGATACTGGTTTACGTATTTTTAATTCCATTCAACATCATCAACTCGCTATTACACGAGCAGTATTTACCTCTGGTAGTAGTCCTTACCGTTATGTGTCGACGTTTGGGGCAAATTTGTTCTTGTCTACGAGTCAAGAGGATGTTCGCAAGGCCTTGGACGCGGGAATCGCAGCCGCCACAATATTGCCTTTTAACATGGGGGGGAAATCTGAATATGAGCAGCTACGGATAGCCTTTGATGGTGATGCTGTACTATTTTCAGACGAGTCTGAGCGTATATTCAAAGAAAAGGGGCTACAAGCCTTTACGGAAAATGAGCAGCAGACGGCTAAAGACCCTTTAAGTGGGGGCCCCTTTAAAGATTTCCTAATGGCACTCAATCATCTACAAACAGAATATGGCGAAGATGAAATGTCAATTCGAACAGCCCTTGTTACAGCACGATCTGCACCTGCCCATGAGCGGGTGATTCGTACACTGCGGGCATGGGGAATTAGAATTGATGAGGCTATTTTCCTAGGTGGCATGGCTAAAGGACCATTTTTAAAAGCTTTCGGTGCAGATATTTTCTTTGATGACCAGCCCGGTCATTGTGACTCGGCACGTGAGCATGTAGCAACCGGACATGTACCACATGGCGTGGCTAATGAATAGAAACATCTGGAGGCAATGTTGAGCGAACAGGTAAAACAGGGTGTTGAGTTATGGATCCAACAATTAACAGAAAAAGATATGCCTATTTTTTCTGGAACAGTGTGCGATGTCACTAATGCCGTAAACAGTAGTTCCACTTCGGCAGCAGATGTTGCAGCAGCAATATTGAAAGATGCATCGTTGACTGGCCGGCTGTTAAAAATGGCCAATAGTTTTCATTATAATCCTACAGGTAAACCTTTTAGTACTATTTCCCGTGCGGTAATGGTGTTAGGTTTTAATCAAGTTCGTGCTCTAGCATTATCATTATTATTAGTAGACTCACTATCTGATGGCATTCATAAAGATAAATTAACAGAAGAAATGGCCCAGTCATTTCATGCCGCAGTTCAAGCACAAGAGTTAGCACGTCAAACGAAATGTAAATCACCTGAAAATGTCTTTGTGGCAACATTATTGTCACATTTAGGCAATATGGCCTTTTGGGCTTTTGCAGGTGAGAAAGCGACGACCTTGCTTAATTTAATCGACGCTGGGGATGTTAGCGAAAAGGACGCCGAGGCAGCAGTACTTGGTTTTTCATTACATCAATTGACACAAGGGCTGAGTAAGTCATGGCACTTAGGCGAATTGCTTGATAAGTCATTAAGCGGCGCACATCAAGACGATCCACTTGTTAGTCTTATGGCACTAGGGCAAAGCTTAGCTTTCGCTGCTAAAAGTGGGTGGGATAGTGATGAAGCAGCACTAGCCATGGAGTCAGTGGCTAAAAAGTTAGACTTATCTATTGATGAAGTACAAGAGCTTGCCCACAAAAATGCCAAGCATGCAAAAGAGATCACGGCAATCTATGGTGTGAAAGCCGCTAGCAAACAAATTCCTTTACCAAAAATACACGAGGAACCAGAAACAAATAATGCCGTAGATAGCGTGTTACCAGAAATCGAAAGGGTAGATGTACTGGAAGAAGTAGGGGAAGCATTTATACCAGAAGAAAAAGCAGACATTCGGACCAGCTATAAACAACCCGATACCAATTTGCAATTATCGATAATGCAGGAAATAACGGCTGTTATTGAAGAAAAACCAAATATTAATATTGTATTGGAAATGGTGCTCGAAGGACTCTACCGTGGTGTGGGGATGGATCGTTCCTTGTTTGCGATTATATCTAAAGATGGCAAGACACTAACGTGTAAACATGCTTTAGGGACTGATAATGAGTTATTAAGTAAATCGTTTAAAATAGATGTTTCACAACCAACCAATGTTTTTAATAAAGTGGTTCATAGCAAAAAACCTGTTCATATATCGGCTGACCCGAAAAAAATTGATGGGACATTATCGCGAGAGACTCTTAAATCTTTAGGCAACCCACCTTATTTAATTATGCCAACGATCGTTCAAGGTAAAGTTATTGGTGTGTTTATAGCAGATCGAAACGAAAGTAATCGAAGTATTGAAGATAAAGATTTCCTTTCATTTCAACAGTTTTGTATGCAAGCGAATATGGCATTAACGCTTTTAAGCATTTAACACTAGTTTTCTACGTTATCTATGTCTATAATAGCCGACTTCATCAGATAGCAAATTATCTGAACAACGTTTTTGCGAGAGTGGCGGAATTGGTAGACGCGCTGGATTTAGGTTCCAGTGGGGTAACCTGTGAGAGTTCGAGTCTCTCCTCTCGTACCATATCTAAAAGTCTGGCAGCATTAATTATGTTGCCAGAGCTTTGAAATCCCGAGATTGAGGTAAAGAATGCAAGTTACTGTAGAGAACGTTAGCGAACTCGGCCGCCGTATGACGGTGACAGTCGAAGATGCCAATATCGAACAAGCCATACAAGAACGTTTAAAAGCCATCCGTCCGACAGTGAAAATGGCTGGTTTCCGTCCCGGTAAGGTTCCAACAAAAATGATTGAGCAGTCTCATGGACCTGCAGCTCGTCGTGATGTTATCGATGCCTTAGTTCAGAGCAGTATGCAAGAAGCATTTGTGCAAGAATCAATCAATCCTGCTGGCCCTCCTCATATTGATACGATGAAGGAAGATGGCAGTAACTTTGTTTACACCCTGAATTACGACGTTTTTCCTGATGTTAAAGAAGTTAAACTTGACGGCATAGCTGTAGAAAAAACAGTCGCTGAAGTTAAAGATGAAGACGTGGATGCAATGTTAGAAACATTACGTCAACAACGTTTGACTTGGGACCCACTTAAACGCGCTGCTAAAGAAGATGATGGTGTAACTATCGACTTCGTAGGAAGCATTGATGGCGTAGAGTTTGACGGTGGTAAAGGAACGGATGTATTAGTTGTTATTGGTGATGGCAACATGTTGCCTGAGTTTGAAAATCAATTGATTGGTACTAAAGCAGACCAAGAATTGACGGTTACCATGACATTCCCTGCGGACTATCGTGCAGAACACTTACAAGGCAAAGAGGCTTCTTTTGCCGTTACTGTTAAGTCTGTAGCGAAAAAGAAATTACCAAAGCTAGATAAAGAGTTTGCAGCACTATGCGGTGTTGAAGATGGTGTGGCTGCGTTGAAAAAAGAAGTTCAAGCGAATATGGCTCGTGAACTTGAGTCAACACTAAAAGCATCAAACAAACGGACAGTAATGGATAGCTTAATTGCTAACAACCCTGTTACATTGCCAGAGTCACCTGTTGAGCGTGAAGCTGAGCACTTGATGGAACAAGCAAAAAATAACTTAAGAAACCAAGGCGTTAATATCGAAGGTATTCCTTTTAATATTGATAATTTTAAAGATTCTGCAAAAAAACGTGTTTCATTAAGCTTATTGATTGGTAAAATCATTAATGACAACGATATTAAACCTGACGAAGCACGTGTTAAAGCCGTGATTGATGGTATTGCTGCAAGTTATGAAGATCCAGATGATGTTGTAAAATTCTACATGAACGATCAGCAAAAATTATCTGAAGTTCAAATGATGGTGGTTGAAGATACTGTTGTTGAATGGATTTATGATAATGTTAAAGTAGAAGAAAAATCAGCAACATTCTCTGAGGTGATGAACGCTGCTTCAGCGTAATCAATTCTGAATCGTAATGATAGCTCGTTCTCATTGGTTTGGGCACGGGCTATTTTTTTATTTATAAAAACAGTTTGAGGCCGATATGATGTCTAATATTTTTGATAATAATTCAAATGTTATCAGTAATGCCCTAGTGCCAATGGTGGTTGAACAAACATCACGTGGCGAAAGATCATATGATATTTATTCACGCTTATTAAAAGAGCGCGTCATCTTTTTAGTAGGTCAAGTTGAAGACCATATGGCTAATTTAGTTGTGGCCCAGATGCTATTTTTAGAGTCAGAAAATCCAGATAAAGACATTCATCTCTATATCAATTCACCAGGTGGTTCGGTAACGGCTGGGATGGCTATCTATGATACGATGCAATTTATAAGACCTAATGTGAGCACACTATGCATTGGTCAAGCAGCTAGTATGGGTGCTGTTTTGCTTACAGCGGGTGCTGAAGGTAAGCGACACTGTTTACCCAATTCTCGCGTTATGGTGCATCAACCATTAGGTGGTTTCCAAGGGCAAGCATCTGATTTTGATATTCATGCTCGTGAGATTCTGACAATACGTGAGCGTTTAAATGGGATTTTAGCTAAACATACTGGTCAAACTATTGAGAAAATTCAACAGGATACTGATAGGGATAACTTTATGAATGGTCAAGAAGCACAAGCATATGGTTTAATTGATTCTGTGTTAGATCGCCGTCCAGAGCAAAAAGCATAAAGCGTTAACAGAAGATCTATAGTTAGGAATGTTTAATTATGAGTGATGATAAAAATAAAAACGATGACGATAAGTTACTTTATTGTTCTTTTTGTGGCAAAAGTCAGCATGAAGTTAAAAAGCTGATTGCAGGACCTTCTGTGTTCGTTTGCGATGAATGTGTTGATCTATGCAATGACATCATTCGTGAAGAACTACAAGATGCCAAGACTGTGGAGTCTGAAACTAAACTCCCAACCCCTCGTGAAATAAAAGAAGCCCTTGATAGCTATGTAATTGGCCAAGAAAGAGCAAAACGAGTGTTGTCCGTTGCCGTATACAATCATTACAAACGCTTAAATTTTGGTACGAATAAAAATGATGATATTGAGCTATCTAAGAGCAATATTCTCCTCATCGGACCAACAGGTAGTGGTAAAACATTATTAGCTGAAACCTTGGCTCGTCAGTTGAATGTGCCATTTACGATAGCTGATGCGACAACATTGACGGAAGCGGGTTATGTTGGCGAAGATGTTGAAAATATCATTCAAAAATTATTGCAAAAATGTGATTATGATGTCGAAAAAGCTGAAACTGGCATCGTTTACATTGATGAAATTGATAAGATTTCACGCAAATCAGACAATCCATCAATCACACGCGATGTCTCAGGCGAAGGTGTGCAACAAGCCTTATTGAAACTGATTGAAGGTACAACGGCTTCAGTTCCTCCTCAAGGTGGTAGAAAACATCCACAACAAGAGTTTTTGCAAGTTGATACCAGTAAAATCTTGTTTATTTGTGGCGGTGCATTTGCTGGGCTAGACAAAGTTATTCGTAATCGCTCTCACAAGGGGGGGATCGGCTTTTCAGCTGAAGTGCAAAGTACCGATGATAATCGCGTGGTTAGTGATGTTTTAAAAACGGTTGAACCTGAAGATTTAATCCAGTTTGGGTTGATACCTGAGTTTGTTGGCCGTTTACCAGTGGTTGCAACATTAAATGAACTAGATGAGCAAGCTTTGGTTCAAATCTTAACCGATCCTAAAAACTCACTGACTAAACAATATCAAAAATTATTTGATATGGAAGGGGTGATGATAGAGTTTAGAGATGATGCACTACATGCGATTGCTAAAAAGGCAATGGAACGTAAAACGGGTGCCCGTGGCTTGCGATCTATTATTGAAAATGTATTATTAGATACAATGTTTGATTTACCTTCTACAGACAATGTGTCAAAAGTTATTATTGATGAAAATGTTATTAATGGTGAAAACTCTCCCATTTTAATTTATGAAGAAAAGCTAACTGAACTTTCATCTGCCGAGAGTTAATCGTTGTCTTCACGTATTGAAGTAAGGTAATCAACTTACTTTTTCATTATCAAGCATCAGAATTTCATTCTGGTGCTTGAATTATGTTTTATCTCCCCCATATTCTTATTCAAGATTAATTCAATAGTTCAATGGCGTACTTTTACAGCTACTTGAAAGAGGTTTAACTAGATGGAAAATGAAATAACACCCCAAGTAATAGACAACATATCAGAGGTTGTACCTGTATTGCCTCTTCGAGACGTCGTTGTTTATCCGCACATGGTTATCCCCTTGTTCGTTGGGCGTGATAAATCAATACAGGCATTAGAAGCCGCTACCGAGCAAAACACCGCTATTTTCTTAGTCGCACAAAAAGACTCAGGTGAAGATGTGCCGACTGCGGATACGCTTTATGAAACAGGCACGCTTGCCAATATTCTGCAACTATTAAAACTACCTGACGGAACGGTTAAGGTATTAGTTGAAGGTGTGAGCAGAGCAAAAGTATTAAAATACGATGCTACAGACGACTATATTAAAGCGGAAGTGATCACCTTCAACAGCGAAGAGTCTGACGAACGTGAACGCGATGTATTAATGCGAACATTATTAAGTCAGTTTGAACAATACATCAAATTGAACAAAAAAATACCGCCAGAAGTTATTACTTCACTGGCAGGTATCGAAGATGCTGCAAGAATGGCGGATACTGTCGCTGCACATATGACGCTTAAGCTTGAAGATAAGCAACAACTATTAGAGCAGAGTGATGTTGGCGCTAGAATGGAAAAATTGATGGCTTTTCTTGAGTCTGAAATTGATATTCAACAAATTGAAAAGCGCATCCGTAGTCGTGTTAAAAAACAAATGGAAAAAAGCCAGCGCGAATATTACCTAAATGAACAAATGAAAGCGGTTCAGAAAGAATTAGGTGAAATTGATGAGTCATCTAATGAACTTGATGACTTAGCAGCGAAGATCACGGCTGCCAATATGTCTGTTGAAGCTAAAGATAAAGCTGAATCAGAACTGAAAAAACTTAAAATGATGTCTCCGATGTCATCTGAAGCCACTGTTGTAAGAAATTACATTGAATATCTAGTCGATGTACCTTGGAAAAAACGCTCACGGATAGCACTCGATCTCGAACGAGCACAAAAAGTGTTAGATGAAGATCATTATGGGCTCGAAAAGGTTAAAGAGCGCATATTAGAATATCTTGCTGTACAAGCACGCGTTAAAAAATTAAAAGGACCTATCTTGTGTCTAGTTGGGCCACCTGGTGTTGGTAAAACATCTGTAGCCCAATCGATTGCTCGAGCTACTAATCGAAAATACACTCGAATGGCACTAGGCGGAATGCGCGACGAAGCCGAAATTCGTGGTCATCGACGTACTTACATCGGTTCAATGCCTGGTAAAGTGATTACTAATGTCACTAAAGTTGGCGTGAAAAACCCACTGTTTTTGTTTGATGAAATAGATAAAATGGCTCAAGATTTCAGAGGTGATCCGGCATCGGCTTTGCTTGAAGTATTAGATCCTGAGCAAAACTCAACCTTCTCTGACCATTATTTAGAAGTCGAATACGACTTGTCTGATGTTATGTTTGTGTGCACGGCTAATACCTTGAATATTCCTGATGCATTACGCGATCGGATGGAGATTATTCGACTTGATGGTTACACTGAAGATGAAAAACTTAATATAGCTACCCAATATCTATTGTCAAAAGCGATGAAAGATAATGGTTTGAAGCTAGATGAAGCTGAAATAACGTCGGAAGCGATCTTAACGATTATTCGCCGTTATACTCGTGAAGCGGGCGTACGTAATTTGCAGCGTGAAATTTCTAAAATTTGTCGCAAACTGGTCAAACAAATATTACAGGACAAACCGGCAGGAAAAATCACCGTCACGCCAGAAAACCTTGAAGATTACCTCGGTGTTTATCATTATCAATATGGTACGGCGGAAGAAGCTGACCAAGTGGGTCAAGTAACAGGTTTGGCGTGGACAGAAGTAGGGGGCGAGCTGCTTACTATTGAGACGGCTGTTATGCCAGGAAAAGGTAAAGCGGCGTACACGGGTAAGTTAGGCGATGTAATGCAAGAGTCAATTCAGGCCGCAACTACAGTCGTACGTTCACGTTCTGCAGATTGGAATATTGCAACAGACTTTATGCAGACTCACGATATTCATATTCATGTGCCTGAAGGTGCTACCCCTAAAGATGGACCAAGTGCTGGTGTAGGTATGTGTACCGCTATTGTTTCTGCGATAACGGGTATTCCAGTTAAGGCCAATGTAGCGATGACCGGCGAAATTACGTTGCGTGGTGAAGTTCTGGCTATTGGTGGCTTAAAAGAAAAATTATTAGCGGCACACCGCGGTGGAATTAATACGGTTATAATTCCGCATGATAATGTTAAAGATCTTAAAGAAATCCCAAGTAACATTAAGGATAGTTTAACGATTATCCCTGTTCGTTGGATAACAGAGGTGTTAGCCGTGGCATTACAATCTATGCCTGGAGATACAAACAGCACTGAAGCTGTACTTAGTACTGATAACACTAAAAATTATCATGAGGACAAGATCGAAAATCGTCATTAAATAGCAAGGGGAATAAACCATGACAGCGATACAACTTCAACGGATTATAGGTGTCGTTTTGTTATTTAGCTTGATTGTCGGTATTGCGATATTATTAATTCGCAGTGCCGACGATGGCGTGGCTATAGATAACACGGAACAAACATCTAAGCTTGGTTTCGAACCTCATAGTGCTAGTGTTGTTGAACCGTATGTCACTGAAGCGATAATTAACCCTGTTTCAGGTGAACAGCATTCCAGTGTCGTCGTCCCCCTTGAACAAGCTGTAATAGAGCAAAAACCAGTTTCAGTAGCTCCCGTCGTTGTGAAGCCTGTTACTGCTAAGGCTGTTTCAGTGGAACCTATTGCTATCAAACCCGTCGCGCCAAAGCCAGATCCCGTTAAGCCAGTGCCAGTTGAACCCAGTGTGGTTAAACCCAAACCCGTCGTAGCAAAGCCAGCCCCAATTAATGTTGTTGCTAGCAAACCAGCTGCAGCGGCGCAGATTATTCCTGCAGAAAAGTGGGTTGTACAATTGGCTAGCTTTTCAGTTAAAGCCAATGCAGATGCATTAAATTTACAAGCACAACAAATGGGCTATAAGTCCGTTATTGAGAATAGTGATGGTGAGAATGGCAAGATTTATAGAGTACGTCTCGAACCTATGGCGGATAAACAAAAAGCGCAGACTATCGCAGATGATCTGGGAAAAAAATTGGCGTTAGCTACACGAGTATTGCAAGAATAAGCTTGAACATATATCGACAATAATTCTGGGTTGATGCCCGTCAATCTGTTAAAATTGCGCCTTTAGCAGTAAAGCACCATTTCAGGGGCGTATATGGTTTGGGTTGACTATCTGATTATAGGAATAATTCTAGTATCTTCTGGAATCAGTATTGTTCGTGGGTTTATCAAAGAGGTGTTATCGCTAGTGAGTTGGGCCCTGTCTTTTTGGGTTGCCCTGACATTTCACCCACAATTAGCGAATTTACTTGTTGATTATATTGTTACACCTTCAGTTCGTTTATTTGCTGCTTTTTTCACTTTATTCATCGTTACATTAATTTTAAGTGCCTTAGTAAACCACATGATTTCTTCACTTGTTGAAAAAACAGGGTTAACCGGCACAGATCGTTCGCTTGGGGTTATATTTGGACTAGTGCGAGGGGTAGCCATCGTTACCTTACTTGTGCTGATTGCAGGAGCAACACCAATGCCTGAAGATAATTGGTGGCAAGAATCACAATTACTCGAACATTTTGAAAAAATGGCAATTTGGCTGCAAACCTTATTGCCTGCAGATATTGCAGAATATATCCACTTTAGCTAATTTATAGGTCTTGTTATGTGCGGAATTATTGGTATTGTTAGTCAGTCAGAAGTTAATCAGTCATTGTATGACGGTTTGACTGTATTACAACATCGCGGCCAAGATGCTGCAGGTATCGTTACCTGTGATGATAATAGTCAATTATTTTTACGTAAAGATAATGGTTTGGTGAAAGACGTATTTCATACTCGTCATATGCTTCGCTTAAAAGGCAATATGGGCATTGGTCACATTCGATATCCTACAGCTGGTTGTTCAACCTCAGCTGAAGCTCAACCATTTTATGTTAACTCACCATTCGGGATTTCTCTCGCTCACAATGGTAATTTAACCAATACCAAAGTATTAAAAGATGAGTTGTTTCAGAGTGATCGCCGTCATTTAAATACGAATTCAGATTCTGAAGTATTATTGAATGTACTTGCTCACGAATTACAAAAAACAAGCAAATTAACACCGGGCGCAGAAGATATTTTTGAGGCAGTGTCACAGGTACATAAACGTTGCCGAGGTGCATATGCGGTTGTTGCTTTGATTGCAGGTGTCGGTATATTAGCATTTCGCGACCCTTATGCGATTCGCCCAGTTGTTATTGGAAAAAGAACAACAGAATTGGGCGATGAATATATGGTGGCTTCTGAGAGTGTGGCTATTGATTCATTAGGTTTCAAACTGGTACGTGATGTCGAGCCAGGCGAATGTGTTTTCATCGATAAGGCGGGCAATTTTTATTCTCATCAATGTGCTGAAAACCCCGTCAAGGTACCTTGTATTTTTGAGTATGTTTATTTTGCTCGACCAGATTCAATGATCGATGGCATTTCTGTGCATAAAAGCCGGATGCGAATGGGTACAAAATTGGCGGAAAAAATCAAACGTGAATTTGCTGATCATGATATCGATGTGGTTATTCCGATCCCAGATACAAGTCGGACTGCAGCAATACAGCTTGCGTACGATTTAGGCGTAGTATATCGAGAAGGCTTTATTAAAAATCGCTATATTGGGCGAACATTTATTATGCCAGGGCAATCTGAACGTAAAAAATCAGTTCGCCAAAAATTGAATCCGATTGGCCTTGAGTTTGAAGGTAAAAATGTCCTTCTGGTCGATGACTCAATAGTGCGAGGTACAACATCGCAACAAATTGTACAAATGGCACGTGATGCTGGTGCTCGTAAAGTGTATTTTGCTTCGGCAGCACCTCCAGTTAGATATCCGAATGTATATGGCATTGATATGCCTTCTCCACATGAGTTTGTGGCTCATGAGCGTAACGTGGAGCAAATAGCCGAAGAGTTAGGCGTAGATCGACTGATATATCAAGATTTAGACGATCTTATTGCGGCAGTTAATAAAAGATCCGATATAGAACGCTTCGACACCTCATGTTTTAATGGGCAGTACATTACAGGTGATATTGACGCATCATATCTTTATTATATCGATGCACTTCGTAATGATTCATCTAAATCAGGAACGACAAATAGTAGTGCTTTTATGGAGTTACATAATGATGATTAATGTGAATTCTATATAGTGATTGTTTTATTAAATCATTCCTAATATACCTGTAATAATACACATGATGAAACAAGCCCGCTTAGGCTTATGTAGTTAGGTTTTGCGATACAGTTAATTTTCTTATATAATTCCGGCGGATATGCATCAGAAACTACCAAAAGAACTAGACCCATTTAGATTGGCCCAAAATGGCTTGAGATTGGAAGGCACGCTTCCTGTTTCAACTATGGAGCGCCTTGCGGGTTCACTGGCTGATACTGAAGGTGAAGTCGCCGTAAAAATGAACTTTGATGTTGATGAAACAGGGCTGCCTTATATGTATGGTAAGTTCAGTTCGCAATTATCACTGATTTGTGAGCGTTGTATGGCGCCTATGTCAGTAGATGTTGATGTGGAATGTCATCTTGCCATTCTTAAGAATGAAAGAAAAATTGAAGATTTGGCTGAATTATACGACCCATGGATTGTTGAGAACAAAGATCCTATTTTGTTAGCTTCGGTTGTTGAAGATGAATTGATTTTAGGTTTACCCTTGGTGCCCAGACATGAACATGCCTGTTTGCCAAAAGAAGCGTGGTATCGAGGGGACGATATAGATGAAAGTGAAAAAGAAAAGAAAGTGTCACCATTTGAAGTTCTGGCATCACTAAAATTAAAAAAGTAAGTGTGTGTTTTGATTCTTTAAATATTTAAGAGTCAGCAGATTAAGTTATAGTATTTATTAGAAGTTAGGAGTTTAGCAATGGCAGTTCAAAAAAGTAAAAAAAGTCCATCACGTCGTGGTATGCGTCGTTCACACGATGCATTAACTGAAGCAACATTATCTGTTGATTCAACATCAGGTGAATTACATCGCCGTCACCACATTACTGCTGACGGTTTTTACCGTGGTCGTAAAGTGGTTACAGCTACAGGTGAGTAAGGCTGAATTCTATTGAGTCTTACATTATCTATTGATGTTATGGGCGGGGATCACGGTCCAAGTGTCGTGATCCCCGCTGTGCTTCGAGCATTAAAGTTATATCCTAAAACTCACTTCATATTGGTGGGTGATAAAGATGTCATTAGTTCAACATTAAATGAACACAATGTACTCGATGACGAACGTTTAATCATTCATCATGCCTCACAGCAAGTTAGTATGGGCGAGTCACCCGCAATAGCACTGCGTACGAAAAAAGACTCTTCTATGCGTGTTGCACTGAATCTTGTCAAGAATGGCTCTGCTGCTGCTTGCGTCAGCGCGGGGAATACAGGCGCCTTAATGGCAACGGCTCGTTTTGTATTAAAAACAATTCCAGGTATCGAACGACCTGCTATCGTATCAGCACTTCCTACGATGAAAGGCCATACCTATGTACTAGATCTCGGCGCGAATGTCGATTCGAGTGCAGAACATCTCGTTCAGTTTGCTGTTATGGGCTCAGTGTTAGCAGAGCTAGTAGATGGTAAAAAAAATCCTACAATTGGTTTGCTTAACATCGGTTCCGAAGAAATTAAAGGTAATGAGCGAGTTAAAGAAGCGGCTCGTTTATTAATGGATACGGATCTGAATTACTATGGGTTCGTTGAAGGTGATGGTTTATACCGCGGCGATGTTGATGTCGTAGTGTGTGATGGCTTCGTGGGTAATGTTGCGTTGAAAGCAAGTGAAGGGGTGATACATATGATTCGTCACTTCTTACGTCAGTCATTTGGTCGCAATATTTTCACTAAACTAGCAGGGTTAATTGCTTCGCCAGTGTTAAAACACTTCCGTGATGAGTTAGATCCTAGAGCTTATAATGGCGCTAACCTGATAGGTTTACAAGGCATTGTAATTAAAAGCCATGGTGGTACTGATGAAATTGGTTTTGCCAATGCCATCAAAATTGCCATTATCGAAGCTGAACAAGATATCCCCAAACATATCAGTAGGCACTTAGAAATGTTATTAGAAGGGCATGCTCCTTGATCTATTCAAGAATAGTTGGAACGGGAAGTTATTTGCCGGAAAAAGTACTTTCTAATCATGATTTAGAAAAAATGGTTGAAACCTCTGATCAATGGATTCAAGACCGAACTGGTATCAAAAAACGCCATATTGTTGCTGAAAGTGAAACGACCACAGACCTAGCTTTTTTTGCTGCACAAAAAGCTATTGAAGCTGCTGGCATCACTAACGATGATATTGATTTAATTATTGTTGCGACGACAACGCCTACGCGAATATTTCCTAGTACAGCATCTTTAGTACAAGAAAAATTAAACATTAGCGGCTGTCCTGCTTTTGACTTACAAGCTGTCTGCACAGGGTTTATTTATGCCTTGACCGTGGCTGATAAGTTTATTAAATCAGGAACGGTAAAAAATGCGCTCGTTATCGGCGCTGAATCAATGTCACGCATTATTGATTGGACTGATCGCGATACCTGCGTTCTATTTGGTGATGGTGCGGGCGCTGTCATACTCCAGGCATCAGAAGAGACAGGGATTTTGTCTACGCATATACATTGTGACGGTCAATATAATGCATTGCTAACGGTGCCAAAAGGTCCCGGTTCTGTCATAAGTGAAGACATCTCGCCCTATGTTGAAATGCAAGGTAATGAAGTATTTAAAGTGGCTGTCCGTACTTTGAGTAACATTGTTGATGAAACCTTAGCAGCGAATAATTTCAGCAAACAAGATGTTGACTGGTTAATTCCTCATCAAGCTAATATTCGTATTATTGCGGCAACAGCTAAAAAACTAAGCATGTCTATGGATCAGGTTGTGGTCACGGTTGATGAGCATGGTAATACTTCTGCAGCATCAATACCTTTAGCTTTAGATGTCGCAGTACGTGATGGTCGAATTCAGCGTGGCGAAACATTATTATTAGAAGCTTTTGGTGGCGGGTTCACTTGGGGCTCAGCACTTTTAAAATTTTAGTCATACAGTGAACTGTGCATGTGCTTATTCTACGCACCTTCATTGTTAGTATTAGCTCATCTTCTCGAGGTTTAAATCAATGAGTCTAGCGTTTGTATTTCCTGGACAGGGCTCGCAATCTGTAGGCATGCTGTCACAGTTAGCAACCGAATTTCCCCACGTTCAAGCCACTTTTTCTGAAGCATCTGATGTGCTCGGTTATGATCTCTGGCAGTTAGTTATGGATGGTCCAGCAGAGTCATTAAATCAAACAGAACGTACCCAGCCTGCAATGTTAGCAGCAGGCATTGCTGTTTGGCGTAGTTGGCAGTCAGTAACCGATATTACTCCTAGTTTTTTGGCAGGACATAGTCTGGGTGAATATACCGCTTTAGTGGCTGCTGGTGCTATGCAATTTTCCGACGCTATTAAGTTAGTTGAACAACGTGGACTATTTATGCAGCAAGCCGTGCCTACTGGTACCGGTGCAATGGCCGCAGTATTAGGCTTAGAGGATGAGGTCGTTAGAGCTATTTGTTCACAAGCGGCAGCGCAAGGCATTGTTGAGGCGGTTAATTTCAACTCTCCTGGTCAAGTTGTTATTGCTGGTGAAGTATCAGCTGTTAATGGCGCAATAGAATTAGCAAAAGAGCAGGGCGCCAAACGTGCCTTATTATTACCGGTAAGCGTTCCTTCACATTGCGCACTTATGAAGCCTGCGGCAGAGCAATTAGCACTGGCACTTGCAGATATTTCAATACAAGTATCGACTATTCCCGTTATCCATAATGTAAGCGTCACTAGCGAGAATAATAGCGACAATATTAAGCGTTTATTGATTGAACAACTATATAGTCCAGTCCGTTGGGTGGAAACAGTACAAATGTTTGCAAACCAAGGCGTGAATACCCTTGTTGAATGTGGGCCAGGTAAAGTATTAGCGGGCTTAACTAAACGTATTGATAAATCATTAGTTGGGTTAGCGGTTTTTGACCAACCATCACTTGAAAAAACTGTACAAACATTAGGAGAAGCATAATGAGTTTGGAAGGTAAAATTGCATTAGTAACGGGGGCTACAAGAGGCATTGGTCGCGCGATTGCACTTCGTTTAGGTCGACAAGGCGCTACTGTGATAGGCACCGCGACGTCTGAATCTGGTGCTCAAGCGATTACTGATTTTTTAAATAAAGCAAATATTGCTGGTACGGGCATGTTACTGAATGTGACAGATGCTGACTCTATAGAAACCGTTGTAACAGAAATTGAAACGACATTTGGTGCCCCTAGTATTTTAGTCAATAATGCGGGTATTACGCGCGATAACTTATTGATGCGGATGAAAGACGATGAATGGAATGATATTCTCGATACAAACCTAACCCCCATCTTTAAATTAAGTAAACGCTGCTTACGTGCGATGACTAAGGCACGTTGGGGTCGTATTATTACCATTACCTCGGTAGTGGGTGTAATGGGCAATGCCGGCCAAACTAACTATGCGGCTGCGAAAGCGGGTGTAATTGGTTTTAGTAAATCATTAGCACGTGAGGTTGGTGCCCGTGGAATTACTGTCAATACGGTTGCTCCTGGGTTTATTGATACTGATATGACCAACACCTTAGCAGAAGCACATAAGGATGCTTTATTAGAGCAAGTGCCTGTTAAACGATTAGGTGAACCAGAAGAAATTGCTGCCGCAGTTGGCTATTTAGCGAGTCTTGATGCGGCTTATGTCACAGGTGAAACGATTCACGTTAATGGCGGCATGTATATGAATTAATTACTTAAATTGTAAAATATTTAAGTATTGTAATGTTCCAAATAACCCCCTAAAATCAATATGGCTTGTTTATAAGGTGCTTGCACTATAAAATGCCAGCAGATTTTGAGTAACAAACCACCAAAGGAAATATAAAAAATGAGTGATATCGAAGCTAGAGTAAGAGACATTGTTGTTGAGCAATTGGGCGTAAATGCTGATGAAGTAACTGCTGAAGCATCATTTATTGATGACTTAGGTGCTGATTCTTTAGATACAGTAGAATTAGTAATGGCACTTGAAGAAGCATTTGAATGTGAAATCCCAGATGATAAAGCTGAGACAATCACTACAGTTCAAAAAGCGATTGATTATATTAATTCTGTTCAGTCTTAATATTACCGGTTGTTTAAGACTAGCCGCCTAGATGTGATTGAACACACTAGGCGGCTAGTTTGTATTTAATACTAGTCAATTCGAAGAGGATGCCTAATGTCTAAACGACGAGTTGTGATAACCGGTCTGGGTGCAGTAACACCAGTTGGATTGTCCGTCAAAGAAAGTTGGGAAAATATACTGGCAGGTAAAAGTGGGATCGTTCCAATTACCTCATTTGATGTATCAGAGTTTCCTGTAAGATTTGGTGGTAGTGTTAAAGACTTCGATATCACTACGATTATTCCACGTAAAGAAGCTAAAAAAATGGATACGTTTATTCATTATGGTCTTGCGGCGGGTAAAGAAGCGATTGAAGATTCAGGACTTGTTGTTACTGAAGAAAATTCTGAACGGATTGGTGTAGCAATCGGTGCCGGCATCGGTGGCCTACCAGGTATTGAAGCGGGCTATGATGCTTATCTCAAAGGTGGTCCTAGAAAAATATCGCCGTTCTTTGTACCTAGTAATATTATCAATATGGTTGCGGGTAACCTTTCCATCATGTATGGCTTAAAAGGCCCCAATATTGCGATAGCGACAGCTTGTTCAAGTGCGACTCATAATATTTCATCGGCAGGCCGAATGATTCAGTATGGTGATGCAGATGTGATGATTGCCGGTGGCGCTGAGATGTCAACGTGTTATACAGGCCTAGGTGGCTTTGCTGCTGCTCGCGCTTTATCTACTCGTAATGATGACCCGCAAGCTGCAAGTCGCCCTTGGGATAAAGACCGAGATGGATTTGTGTTAGGCGATGGCGCTGGCATTATTGTTCTTGAAGAATACGAACATGCGGTAAAACGTGGTGCAAAAATTTATGCTGAATTAGTCGGTTCTGGGATGAGTTCTGATGCTTACCACATGACTTCACCATCGGTAGGCGGTGAAGGTGCTGCTCGTTGCATGAAAAATGCAATGGCGGATGCTGGTTTGTCGGCCGATCAAATTGATTATGTCAATGCTCACGGTACCTCAACACCAGCAGGTGATGCGGGCGAGACACAAGCCATTAAAGCTGCATTTGGTAGTGTGGCGCAGAATGTTGCCGTAAGCTCAACTAAATCAATGATTGGACATTTACTCGGTGCTGCAGGTGGTGTTGAAGCTATATTCAGTATTTTATCCATCCGTGATCAAGTTGCTCCACCGACGATCAATTTAGACAACCCTGATCCAGAGTGTGATCTAGATTATGTACCTCATACTGCAAGACAAATGCCTATCGAAGTCGCCATGTCGAACTCGTTTGGATTTGGTGGCACAAACGGTACTGTTATTTTCAAAAAATTAAGCTAAACTCGGATTTACTATGGTGTTGATTAACGGTCTGCCTGATGACAAACTAGCCATCTCAGACCGTGGTTTACAATATGGCGATGGCTTATTTGAAACTATGGTTTTTCGTGCTGGCGTCATTGAACTTCTCGATGCACATATTGCGCGGTTAATGGATGGTTGTAGACGGCTTAATATTGAGTTTTCACAATCTGTAGCACTACACCATGAACTCCAGACCGTCTGTCAGAATTTGGCTGATAGTGATGCGATAATTAAAATCATTATTACCCGCGGCAGTGGTGGCCGTGGGTATTTGGCTAGCAGTGGTGTAGAACCTACTCGTATTATCTCAAGTCATCCCTTACCTCTATATCCTGCTCATTATAGTCAAGCAGGTGTTAAGGTTAGACGGTGTGTACATACCTTATCTGAGAATGTTGCACTGGCGGGAATTAAGCATCTTAATCGACTCGATCAGGTGCTAGCACGTAATGAATGGCATGAGCCAGAGATTGCTGAAGGCATTATGCTTGATTATGTGGGAAATGTAATCGAAGGCACGATGAGCAATGTCTTTATCGTTACAGCTGGGAAATTATTTACTCCGATGGTTGATAAGTCAGGTGTTGCAGGTGTTATGCGAGCGAAAATCATATCACTCGCCAATGACTTAAGTCTTTCTGTGAGTGAAACGAGTATACATCTCGATGAGTTTCTGGCAGCAGATGAAATTTTTATTTCTAATAGTGTAATAGGGATCTGGCCTGTATCTGAAATAGAGAATAGATTTTATTCAGCTGGGGCAATAACGCTCACTCTTCAAAAAGCGTTACAGCAGGCAAATAAATAATGCGTTTTTTTATAAAAATACTCTTAGCGATGTTTGTATTCTTACTACTCGTTTCTGCGATTACTTGGAATCAATATCAAAAATTTATGACTAGGCCATTGCAAGTAAGCGAGCAAGGTTATGTTTATACTGTACGTAGTGGTAGCAATTTACAGCAAATAAGTCGTGATCTGTACGATGCTGAGCTCACTCATTTTCCCGTCCAATATTTTAATATTTATGGACGGTTGACTAATAAAGCTCATTCTATTAAAGCGGGTGAATATCGCATTGAACCTCAAATGACGCTACCTCAATTGCTTGATTTGATGATTGCAGGCCAAGTTATTCAATATTCTTTTACCATCGTCGAAGGAATGACGGCACAACAGTTAATTAATATGGTTGTGAGTGACGAACGTTTTAGCAAAACATTAAGCGACAGCACTTTACCGACAGTAATGAAAGCATTAGAACAGCCTACAAGTAATGGTGAAGGCGAGTTTGCTCCAGAAACGTATCATTTCACATCTGGTACGACTGATACGGCAATATTAAGTCGAGCGTACAACTTAATGACAAGGAACTTGGAAGAAGCTTGGAAAAATAAAGCAGAAAATCTACCATACAAAACACCGTATGAAGCGTTGATCATGGCTTCTATTATCGAAAAAGAAACGGGGATTGCAGAAGAAAGGGCACTAATTGCGGGTGTTTTTGTCCGGCGTTTGGAAGTGGGGATGCGGCTGCAAACCGATCCGACGGTTATTTATGGTTTAGGGGCCAACTTTGATGGTAATTTACGCCGCAAAGATCTCACCACAGACACACCATATAATACGTATACACGGCATGGTTTACCACCTACACCTATTGCTTTACCTAGTAAAGAGTCAATAGAAGCGGCTTTGCATCCACAAGCAGGTAAAAGTTTGTTTTTCGTCGCTACTGGACAAGATGGCCGACATATTTTTTCCGAAACACTAGCAGACCATAACAAGGCTGTTCGACAATATCAGTTGAAACAATAATGACAGGAAAATTCATCAGTATTGAAGGGATTGAAGGCGCAGGTAAGTCAACCCAATTAGCCTTTATTCAGCGTTATCTTATTGATCAAGGAAAACGACTTGTCGTTACTCGTGAGCCTGGAGGCACTGAGTTAGGGGAGCAAATTCGCACGCTATTATTGACGCCTACCTCGACGGGTATGGCCGTCGATACCGAATTATTGTTAATGTTTGCTGCTCGATCAGAGCATGTTGAGCAAGTAATCAAACCTGCGCTTGAACGGGGAGATTGGGTGTTATCAGATCGTTTTGTTGACGCAACATTTGCTTATCAAGGTGGCGGTAGAGGAATTGATCTGCAACGTATCGCAACTTTATCCGATTGGGCATTAAAAGGCCTTCATACAGATGTGACCTTTTTATTCGATTTGCCAGTAGAAATCGGACAACAGCGGGTATTGAGTCGAAATCAAGGCATTGATCGTTTCGAACAGGAAAAAGTAGATTTTTTTCAGCGGATTAGACAACGTTATCTGCAACGTGCCGAACACGAGCCAAATCGAATAAAAGTAATTGATGCAAATAAAACGATCGTTGAGATTGAGCAACAACTTACTATATTATTAGATAAGTTACTCATTAATTGATATGTTAACGGCACTTTATCCTTGGCAAACTAGCTTGTGGCAACAACTTTGTAAGCAACTGCGTAGCAATCGTTTACCGCATGCCCTATTAGTTACTGGGGTAAAAGGACTCGCTAAAAATAGTTTATCCCAACACATTGTGGCTAGTGTTTTGTGCTTGAACCGTCTTGAAGATCAGTCTTCTTGTGGTCACTGCCATAGTTGTCAGTTGCTGAGTGCGGGTAGTCATCCTGACCATATTGAAATAAGACCTGAAGAAACCGGTAAACAAATAAAAATCGAGCAAATTAGACATTTGCGAGATAAGCAACAGCTTACCCCCAGTGTGTCGAAATGGAAAACAATTGTTATTTCTCCAGCGGATAATATGAACGTAAGCGCTTCTAATAGCTTGCTTAAATTATTAGAAGAGCCTCAGCATAATACTATTTTAATATTGATAACTGGCCGATCTGAAAAACTGCCGATAACGGTTAAAAGTCGCTGTCAAAATTATCACTTAGCAAGCCCAAGTGCTAATCAGGCATTAAACTGGTTAACAGATCATGTTGATAATAAGAGCAACGCTGAAACGTTGGCCATGCTGCTACAGCTTGCCAAGGGAGCACCGCTAGCTGTTGTTGATATGTTGAGTAACGGCATGGATAAGCAATATCTGCAAGTTGAACAAGATTTTCAATTAATATTGCAAAATAAGGTAAACCCGATAGCCTTATCAGCTATGTGGCTGAAATATGATTTAGTTACGGTACTCAATCAGCTACAGTATATGATTAGAGATCGTATGATAAAATCATTCATTGATTTGCCAAATAGTACGACGGACACCGCTACAAACAGGCTGTACTGGCAAATATCTGATTGCATAGTACAAATAATAAAGCTAGTATCATCTCAAAATAACGTTAACAACGCCCTGTTAATAGAAGATTTTATCGTATCTGTTATGCGTATCGCGAACAGTCAAAACGACTCACTAATAAAATAGGTCAATATTATGGCAATGGCACCAGGTAAAGGTATTCTGGCATTAAAAATAACGGATCAGAACATGCTCTATCACGCCTTCATGCCTTTTCTAAAGAACGGTGGTTTGTTTATTCCCACTAACAAGGTATATAACCTAGGTGAAGAAGTTTTCATTGTCCTTAACTTAATGACGGAACCGGATAAAATTCCCGTTGCAGGTACCATTGCTTGGATCACTCCTAAAGGTGCACAAGGTAATCAAGCAGCGGGAATTGGCGTTCACTTTAGTGATATAGATGGCTCTGGGGTAACATTAAGAGGCAAAATCGAAAATTATCTAGTTGATAAAAAGGCTGATAAAGCCACTCACACAATGTAATCAAAGAATTGTATTTATGTTTATAGATTCACACTGCCATCTTAATTTGTTGGCACAAGAAGAGGGCGGGTTGGATGCTGTGATCACGCAAGCCCGAGACGCGCAAATTGAGCATATTCTTTGCATTTCTATCGATAAAGAAAGCTGCCAACAAGTACTCGACATTAGTGCTAACTATCCAAACATCACGGCAAGCGTTGGTATACATCCCAATGTAGACAAAAATGAAAACTTTACTGTCGAAGAACTAGTTACGCTTGCAGCGAATGATAAGGTTATTGCCATAGGCGAAACGGGTTTGGATTACTTTCGAAGCGAGGGCGACTTAGAGTGGCAGCGTGATCGTTTTCGGGTACATATTGATGCAGCAAAACAACTCAAAAAACCGTTGATCATTCATACTCGTGAAGCGCGTGATGACACAATGACTATCTTAGAACAAGAAGATGCCCAACAAGCGGGTGGGATTATTCATTGTTTTACAGAGAACTGGGAAACAGCACAACGCGCCTTAGATATAGGGTTTTATATTTCGTTATCAGGCATCGTGACCTTCAAAAATGCTCTTGAATTACAGGAGGTCGCTAAAAAATTACCGTTAGATAGAATTTTAATTGAAACGGATGCGCCATACCTTGCGCCGATGCCGCACCGAGGCAAAACTAATAAACCTGCTTACGTTGTCCATGTTGCAGAATTCTTGGCCAAACTTCGTGGTGATACGGTTGAAAATATAGCAGAACAAACATCGGCTAATTTCCGTCGCTTATTTCCAAGCACAGTTTAAGTCATATGATTAAGCAAAAGCGGTCACTCAGGTTATCTATATTACTTTGGTGTTGTTTTTGCCTGATAAGTTGTTCGGATAGTTTACCAACACTTAAACCCTTAACCAGTAATGGGGTCATTCTTGCATTTGGTGATAGCCTGACCTTTGGTACGGGCGCAAACAGTCAGACTGAAAGTTATCCTGCCGTATTACAAGAGCTAACAGGGCTAACCGTGATAAATGCAGGTATTCCTGGTGAAGTTAGTGAGCAGGGTTTATTACGCTTACCGTTAATGCTTGAACAAACGAAACCTGATTTAGTGGTGTTGTGTCATGGCGGCAATGATCTCATTCGGCGATTAGGTAATGATCAGCTTAAAAATAACCTAGGTAAGATGATTACCTTGATACAGCAATCAGGGGCTGATGTTGTACTGATCGCTGTACCTCAATTTAGTATTACCTTATCGGTGCCTGATTTATATGCCGAACTTGCAACAAGCTATCAGCTCCCAATTGAATTAACTATTCTTCCTGAGCTTGAACGCAATACAGCCATCAAGTCTGATACTATTCACCCCAATGCTATGGGCTATAAATTACTTGCAGAACGAATCCATAAACTCATTTTTACTTCAGGAGGACTATAAGATCTTATGAGTACGATTAATAAGCGTCGCCATCAACGCTTAAAACATGGAGCAAAAATTAGAGTTATCATTGGTCCCGACTTAGAAATGATCTTGGATATGAGAGATCTTTCAGACAGTGGTTTATTTTTGAATTGTTCTGATACGAGTAAGGTGCAGTTGGGTACTGATGTAGAGGTGCAAACACTAGAAATTGATGATGCGCCCATATTGCCATCTAAAGTGAGACGGATTGAACCTAATGTTGGTTTTGCCATTGAGTTTATGCTTGATTGATTTTATTTTAGTTTTTATTCATTATTGAGTAAGTCAAACAAGATCATTTTAAAATCATATGGTGTATTGCAAACCATTATTGGTTTTAGCGATTAAAAACCTGTAAATTGCTGCTGAATTTGAGATCTCTCATGGATGGGTAAGCTAATAGTCACTAGTACCCGATCAGTGAATTGTTGTTCAATAATTTGACCATGACATTTATTAAGTTGATATTCCAATATTTGCAGTTGGGAATACTCAATATCAAGTTTTAAAGTGACGATTTCAACCCAGGGCATAAAGGTGGCTGCATCAATGGCTAGTTTAGCTGCGGTACTGTAAGCACGAGTCAAACCTCCTGTTCCTAGCTTAACCCCACCAAAATAGCGTATAACACCAACAACGGCATTAATGATAGAGCCACCCTCTAATGGTGCCAAGATCGGCCGCCCAGCGGTACCGGAAGGTTCTCCTGCATCATGACAACGCTCATTAATAAATCCATCGCTTTGGCGAATTCGCCATGCAAAGGCAAGATGATTAGCATTCGGGTGTTGCGCTGCTAATGCCTGTAAATGTTTTATGGCTTCTGTTTCATTGTTCGCAGAGGCTATCATGCCGATAAAGCGCGATTTTTTAATGTCGTATTCTGCGGTTGTTGACTGCGAAACAGTGTACTGTGTGGTCGTATTATTCATAGCGTTTTGAGTATTATAGCAATCGATTGCCTAGGAATATAATTTAAAGACTAGGGTAATGTCTGACAGAATTAAATGATCTAGCTGTAATTTAATGACTTAACTAAAATGTCCTTGCTCATTCATGTGAACTTGATTCGTGAAATGTTATGATATTAAATAATTTTTATAATATTGAAAAATGCGTATATCTATTATTAATGCGCTTTTAAGGCGATAAAAAGGTAGTAATAATGGAGTCAACCGCTATAAAACACACCCCGATGATGATGCAATATTTACGCATCAAAGCCGAAAACCCGGAGCACCTATTATTTTATCGGATGGGTGATTTTTATGAGATGTTTTATGACGATGCGCATAAGGCAGCTGAGTTACTCGATATTACTTTAACGGCGCGTGGTAATAGTAATGGTGAGCCTATTTCCATGGCGGGAATTCCTTATCATGCCGCAGACTCATATTTATCTAGGTTAATAAATCTCGGTGTGTCGGTTGCTATTTGTGAGCAAATTGGCGACCCAGCGACCAGCAAAGGTCCTGTTGAGAGACAGGTTGTGCGAATTTTAACGCCGGGGACCTTAACTGAAGAAGCTTTACTAGATAGCCGAAATGAAAATTTATTAGTGGCCATTTCAGAGCATAAAGGTCGCTATGGTTTAGCCACTGCAGAGTTAAGTAGTGGGCGCTTTACCGTCAGTGAGTTGAATTCGTTAACCGAAGTTAAAGCTGAGTTAGCGCGTTTACAGGCAGCAGAAATACTATTGGACGAGTCTTTAGCGCAGACTTTAGCGTCGTTTGATAAACAAATTCGTTGTCTCCCACCGTGGCATTTTGAGTCAGAAACAGCCCGCCGTCGTTTATGTGAACATTTCAAAATTCAAGACTTAAAAGGGTTTGGCTGTGATGAACTTGATTTAGCCATCACTGCAGCAGGCTGCTTGTTGAATTATGCACAAGAAACGCATCGTACTGCCTTGCCGCATATTCGTGGCTTAAAACTCGAAAAAACCAGTGATAGTATTCGCTTAGATCCACAATCACGACGTAATTTGGAGTTGGAAACGAATTTGTCTGGTGGTCGTGAACACACTTTATTATCAATACTCGATAAAACGGTGACGCCGATGGGGGCAAGGTTGCTGCGTCGTTGGTTATTAAGGCCACTACGCGATCACGACGTTTTAAAACAACGTCAACAAGCGATTAAACAATTCCTTGATACTCAGTCGGCCGATGTTATGCAGAACCTGCTGCGTAAATTAGGTGATAGTGAACGTATCGTAGCTCGTATAGCACTGAAATCAGCTAGACCCCGTGATTTTATGCACTTGCGAAACACCTTGGCTGCCTTGCCTGATATACATGAGGTTTTAGTAGCTTCGGCATCGAAACGATTAACCCTACTTGATCGGGAGTTAGGTACGTTTCCTGAAGTACTAAATTTATTGCAAACCGCGTTGATCGCTGAGCCCCCTGTTTTGATTCGAGATGGTGGGGTGATTGCTGAAGGTTACAATGAAGAGTTAGATCACTTACGGACTATCCGTGATCGTGCTAGCCAGTTTTTGAGTGATCTTGAGCAACGTGAACGCCAACGTACCGGTGTTTCAACTCTAAAAGTAGGCTACAACCGTGTTCATGGTTATTTTATTGAGATCAGCCGTTCTCATCATATTGAAGTACCGACTGAATACGTGCGCAGACAAACGCTGAAAAATGCCGAACGTTACATCACACCAGAATTAAAAGGATTTGAAGATCAAGTTCTCAGTGCTAATGAGCGTGCCTTGGCCTTAGAAAAGGCATTATACGAAGACTTGTTTGAAAAGCTAACCCCTGATTTGGCGGCATTAGAAGTCTCGGCCAATGCCTTAGCTGAACTCGATGTATTAGCCAACTTAGCTGAGCGCGCGGACTCCCTAAATTATGTAGCCCCTGAATTTTCTCAACAAAATGGTATAAAAATAGAGGCGGGTCGTCATCCGGTTGTGGAAGGTGTTACTGAACAGAGTTTTTGTCCTAATGATCTTGATTTTAGCCAAAAACAGCGCTTGTTATTAATAACTGGACCCAATATGGGCGGTAAATCAACGTATATGCGGCAAGCAGCATTAATCGTATTGATGGCCCATATGGGAAGTTTTGTACCGGCAACTCAAGCTGTTATTGGTCCTGTCGATCAAGTTTTTACCCGTATAGGTGCCTCAGATGATTTAGCATCAGGTCGCTCAACCTTTATGGTAGAAATGAGTGAAGCTGCGAATATTATGAATAATGCCACTGAACATAGTTTGGTCTTGATGGATGAAATCGGGCGAGGCACCAGTACCTTTGATGGCTTGTCATTAGCGTGGGCCTGTGCTGAAAAACTAGTACGTGACTTAGGAGCGTATACTTTATTTGCAACCCATTATTTTGAATTGACTGAAATACCTTTATTGTACGAAAAAGCGGTTAATGTGCATTTAGATGCAATTGAACACGGCGATGAAATAGTGTTTATGCATCAATTAAAAGCAGGTGCCGCAAGCAAGAGTTATGGTCTGCAGGTTGCTAAGTTAGCAGGAGTACCCAGTGATGTTCTCAAGGCTGCTAAAGATAAATTACAGCAGCTTGAAATGCTACAACAACTAGAAATAACAACGAATAAATCAAACAGTGGACAGCAGCAAGCCGATTTATTTAATCAGCCTGTTGTAGCGTCGCCATCTTTAGTTGAAGCTTACTTAGCACCAATCAATCCCGATGAACTCACGCCGAAACAAGCCCATGAAATGATGTATCAGCTAGTTGAGTTATTGGCGCAAAAAAGAGCTTAGTTAACTTCGCTGTTGATCGTGAGCTTTGCTCTAGAATTAATAGGCTAGAGATTCTAATTCGTTTGCGAGTTAACTTTAATGTTGGTGAATGGGTTAGAAATTTCAAATAATCTTACTAAGGAGTGCGTAAATAATAATCATTATTTGTTCTTACTTATATTTATAGTCAAACTAATTGATTGATAATGTTTTTTAAGAAAGGTCATTGATAGTTTGAGAACTAAGAGTTAGTATCACATGCTTAGTGATTAAGCTACTGGTATATGCAGATTTATGGAATGAGTTCGGCTCAATATCTAGTGTAATGAAATATCATTTAACTCAATTACATAGATCTGTGAGCCATGTCATGAATAAAGATGATGAACCTGTTACTTTAAAAAAAGAATTAGGGTATGGCAAGGATGACAGCATGACTAAAAGTCAGATGAAAATGGTTGGTTTTACTTTAATTGAGTTGATGGTGACATTAGCAGTATTGGCGGTTTTAGCTGGAATAGCGGCACCCTCATTTATGGCAATGATTCGTGATAACCGTATCACTACTCAGGCCAACAATCTTGTGGGGTCAATACAGTTGGCCAGAAGTGAAGCCGCCAAGCGAGGGGTTCAAATCACTATACGACATAATGGCGCTACTGCGAACAATTGGGATAATGGTTGGATTGTATTTACTGATTGGGATGCAGATGGTATCTATGATGACAATGCTTCTGCGCCTGAATGTGAGCTTGAAGAAGACTGCCTAATACGAACACAAGCCGCATTACCAAATAACCTCACTCTAAGAACAGAGAATGAATTTTCTCAGTGGTTTGCTTTTAACCCATCAGGATTCCCTGTGGACTTAGTTTCTGACGTTTTTAGCTTATGTTCTCCCGATGGAAATACTGCTAATGCTCGAAAGATAGTGCTTAATAATACAGGGCGGCCCTCTATTGAAAAAGGAACGAGCTCATGCCCGTAAGCCATCAGAAAATAAAAGGGTTTTCATTGTTAGAGGTTATGATTGCTGTATTTGTGTTAGCTATAGGTTTACTGGGTTTAGCACACTTGCAAGTTACGACACTACAGCACAATGAGCGCGCTAATTTACGTAGCCAAGCCTCAGCACTGAGCTCTGATATCTTTGACAGAATGCGGGCTAATCAAATAGCTGCTGTTGCAGGGGACTATAATCTAGGTGTAGATGATGATCCCCCAGTAGCATTGAATACGATGGCTGAAATAGATATTTCTGAGTGGTTAGCCAATGTTAATAATTTTTTACCCAATGGCGATGGTGCTATTAACTGTAATCCATGTAGTAGGGGGGCGGTCTATCTTGTTACGTTAAGATGGATGGAAGTGCAAGATGATGGGGCGCGTAGTATGAGTGAGTTTAGTTATTCTGGAGCATTGTGATGATGAATCAGCCCCGATCACAAAAAGGGATATCGCTCATAGAATTAATGGTTGCGATGTTATTAGGTCTAATACTTACGCTTGGTATTATTGAGATATTCATAAGTAGTAAACAGATGTATCGAGTCCAAGATGCTCGGGCAAGACTTCAAGAAAACGGCAGATTTGCAGTTCAATTGTTGGCCGATAAAATAAAAGTAGTCGACTACAATGGCTGTAATTCGCGGAGTGCATCTGTTTCTATTACTAATACCTTAAACAACAGTAGTGATTATCTGTGGAATTTTACTACTTCTATTCAAGGTGTTGAGGCAACGGGATTAAACATTTGGACGCCAACTATCGATGCAAGTGTGACGGGCCCTATAAGTGGTAGCGATGTATTAACGCTTCGAGGCACAGCTAATCCTGTAATTGAGGTGACGGCACATCCTGGAGGAAGTCCACCTGGCTCTGCAAATATAAAAGTCACGGGTGGAAGTGGCTTGAATCAGTTTGATATAGTAATGGTCAGTGATTGTTTGGCTGCTGCGATATTTCAAATTACCCATATCAACAGTAGTGCTGGCGATGACAATATTGTTCATAACACCGCTCTTGGGACACCTGGAAATTCAACTAAAACGTTAGGTAAAAACTATACTGGTGCTGAGCTTATAAAGCTTGTTACAACAAGTTATTACATTAGAAATAACGCGAGTGGCGTACCCTCCTTATATCAAAAAGTGTTCAATGATGCTCCTCAAGAGTTAGTTGAAGGTGTTGAAAGTATGCAAATACTTTATGGTGTTGATACTAATGATGATGCATCGGCAGATCAGTATATATCGGCAAATGCAGTGGGTAACTGGAATAATGTAACAAGTGTCAAGGTGAGTCTCTTAGTTAGGACATCAGAAGATAATTTAACGGTTGATGGCCCACAACAATACCTATTCAATAATGCTAATGTCGTTGCTACAGATCGTCGCTTGCGAGCTGTATACACTCGGACAGTGACACTCCGTAACCGTGTGCCATAAGGATGTAATGATGAATAAAAAACAGGATGGTGTGGTCCTAGTTGTTAGTTTAATTATGTTGTTACTAATGACCTTGCTTGGCGTAGCAGCGATGAATACCTCATTATTAGAAGAGAAAATGGCTGGAAACAGTCGAGATCTTGAGCTTGCTTTTCAAGCTGCAGAAACGGGTTTACGTGATGGGGAGCTATGGGTTGCAAATCAAGTGGTTGAGCCTGATGCAAAAAGTGATGGAACAAGTCGAATCTGGACTATAAATTCGATAGATCCAAATATAGCAAATCCTGTTAATTGGTGGCAAGAACGCAATGAAACATGGTGGTTCAATAATGCAGTGGCGTACGGTGTTGCAATACCCAAGGTTAAGACTGTCCCCCATACTATTATCGAATATAAACAATTTATTTCAGATGATTTATTGCTCGGAAATGGTAATAGTTCAGAAGGCGTGACCTATTATAGAGTTACATCCAGAGGAACGGGTGGTAGTGATCAAGCAAGAGTATTACTACAAACAACTACTGCAAGGAGATTTTGATATGTTCCGCATCCTCTATCATATAACGGTTGTTTGGATCTTATTCATTACGCCAGCATATGCAATTAATCTAGACCTAAGCCCAATACCATTATCTCTAGGTGGTAGTGTTGAACCGAATATTATGTTCACCTTAGATGATTCAGGATCCATGCAGTGGGAGGTAATGCCTGATGAAAATAGGTATTTTACTGTCCATCTCTTCCCTAGGCCTGCTGGCTTATATGGCGGCACTGATTATACTAACCAAGTTCCTAATTTTGATGATAATAATCTCCATAACTTTTTTGAACGTTCTCCTAGTAATAATGCCCTTTTTTACAATCCCGATATTACCTATGTGCCTTGGAGCAATTCAAACGGAACAAGTATGGCTGATGCCAATCCAAATGCTGCATTGTATAACCCTAATATTCCCGCGTTAGGGAGTCTTAACCTACGCAACCAACAAACTCAAAATGCCTGTTGGTTTACAAATATCATTAATAATGATTTAAATACTGTTTTAGGTGCCCCGTGTTTCGGTAATCACACATACTGGCCAATAACTTATTATATTTATAACACGGGTTCAGTCACTACACGTGCGAGTTATACTCGAACTCAAATTACCTCAGCAACATCATCAAGTGCCATTTTCACAAGTCCAAATGGCTTAGTGAGAACACGCGATCAAGAAATACAAAATTTTGCTAATTGGTTTCAATATTACCGTTCACGCATTCTAGCTGCCCGTGCCGGCATAGGACGGGCTTTTGCCAAACAGGGAACCAATATACGAGTAGGGTTTTCTGCTATAAACCAAGGAGCAGCTACCATTGATGGTGTGGCCAGCAATAGCGCTATAATCAGGGGCTTGAGACCTTTTTCAGGTACTGATAGGACTACTTTTTTTAGTAATTTGTACGGGCGAGTTATTAATAATAATGGTACGCCATTGAGAAACTCGCTGGATGATGTTGGCAAATATTTCCAACGAACAGATAATAAAGGTCCTTGGAGTGAAAACCCTGGGACTACCAATACCGCTCAGCACCTTATTTGTCGCCAAAGTTACAATATTCTGATGACCGATGGCTACTGGAATGGCGCTAGTCCAGGCGTAGGCGATGTAGATGGTAGCGCAGGTTTAACTATAACTGGGCCGAATCAGCCTGATTTTCAATATTCATCCGCAGCACCATATCGTGATGGTCCCACTGGCAATAGATGGAGTAATACGCTAGCAGATGTCGCGATGCATTACTGGAATAGAGACTTACGAACTGATTTAGCTAATCAAGTTCCAGTAAACCCGCTTGATCCAGCCTTTTGGCAGCATATGGTTAATTTTACTGTCGGTCTTGGAGTGACGGGTACATTAGACTCCACGACTGATTGGGCAAATATACAGGCTGGTACAACATATTGGCCTGATCCAAGTGCAAGCTCACCTGCAAAAATAGATGATTTATGGCATGCAGCTGTTAATAGCCGAGGCGGTTTTTTTAGCGCCACCGATCCGGATGCATTTGCCAAATCTCTATCTGATATATTGTCAGCTATTTCTGATAGGACATCATCAGCATCATCAGTAGCGCTGAACTCAGGAACCGTTTCTGGAAGTAGCCAATTGTATCAAGCACGATTTGATAGTGGCGAGTGGAGTGGCCAGCTTTTGGCTTTTCCGATTAATCTTGATGGTACATTGGCAAGCCAAGCTTGGGATGCTGGAGACTTAATTCCAGCAGCTAACGACCGAGTTATTATCACTCATGACGGTACCGAAGGGCAGCCGTTTAGATGGGCCGATATTTCATCAGCACAGCAAACACTGCTAACAAGCGAAAACCTTTTGAATTATCTCCGAGGTGCTCAAAATAATGAAGCATCAAATGGCGGGACATTCCGTAATAGAAATACAGTCTTAGGTGATATTATTCATGGAAGTCCAACTTATGTTGGCGCACCAATATTAAAATATCCAGATAATTGGGGAGCTAGTGCCAATGAAAATTCAGCGCCGTATTCACTTTTTAAGTCTGGTAACGTTTCGAGGCAAGCTGTAATTTATGTGGGTGCCAATGACGGGATGTTACATGCGATTAATGCCGTAACAGGTATAGAAATCTTCGGGTATATGCCAAATTCAATTATGAACAAAGTAACAGACCTAGCTGACGTTAACTACAATCACAAGTATTACGTGGATGGTAATCCTATTATTGTTGATGCCTTTTTTGATAGTGATGGTAGTGGAGCAAATCCAGCCGAGTGGCACTCTGTTTTGGTATCAGGCTTGAGAGGGGGAGCTCAAGGTGTTTTTGCTTTAGATGTAACCGATCCGACGAGCTTTAGTACAGAAACAAGTGCTGCGACAAATGTGTTATGGGAGTTTACAGATAATGACGATAAAGATTTAGGATTCACTTATGGTGAGCCGAGCATCGTTCGATTGCAAAATGGGAAATGGGCCGCGATCTTTAGCGGTGGCTATAACAATACATATGATGATAGCGATGGTAGTACTATTAATGATAGTACTACAGGCAATGCTGTTTTATATATTGTTGATCTTTCAGATGGAAGCTTAATCAAAAAGTTTGATACGAAGGTGGGGTCAGCCCAAGATCCAACTGGAAATAATCGACCTAATGGCCTTTCGACACCTTCAGCAGTAGATTTTAATGGTGACTCAATCACTGATGCAATATATGCAGGTGATTTATTCGGTAATGTTTGGAAAATTGATGTTAGCGGAACGAGTGCGGGATCATGGAAGTTCTCTTATAAAACAGGTTCAAACCCTAAACCTATTTATACCGCATGTGCAAATGCGACGTGTAATGCATCGAATAGCCAAGCTATAACAACTCAGGTTCAAGTGATAAGACACCCTTCATTATCTGGGTATTTAGTATTATTTGGAACCGGAAAATATTTTGAAGTGGGGGATAATTCGACAACAGGCCAAACAACCCATACTTTTTACGGTATTTGGGACAAAGATGAAACAAGTTTAGTTGCTATAGATAAGGATGATTTACTAGAGCAGAAAATTATTAAAGAAGTAACTAGTTTTAATTCTGAGCTTCGCGTAACAACTCAAAATGCGGTAAATTGGAATTCACATAGTGGCTGGTATTTAGACCTGATTAATAGTGAAAATGGCAATACGACTAACTATGGCGAACGACAAGTAAGCAATGCTATTGTGAGAAATGGTCGAATTATATTTACAACCTTATTGCCCTCTGATGACCAGTGCGATTTTGGTGGTTCAGGATGGTTAATGGAACTGGATGTGAAGACTGGAGCGAGATTAACTTATTCACCCTTTGATTTAAATGGAGATGGGTTATTCAGTATTAGCGATTATGTGAATGTTGGTGATCTTGATGGTGATGGTAACGATGATTATGTGCCTGTAAGCGGCAAAAAGTCTAAGGTCGGTAATATCACAAGCCCGAGTATTAGTAATACTGCTGGAGGAGAACAAGAGTTTAAATATACAAGTGGCTCAACAGGTTCAATTGAAATAACGGTAGAAAACCCCGGCCCAACATTCCATGGACGACAATCATGGCGGCAACTCGATTTTAATTTTTAGAAGGGTGAAATAATGAAATTTTTTTGTGGAGTAATGGCACTTTTGTTCATAGTGACCGTTTATGCCAATGACCTCTATCAAATGGAAGGTACTGTGTCTGTGCAAGCTGCTGATGCAAGTACCATTATGATTGATTATCAACAATATCACATCGATCACAAGACTACTGTTCATGGCATGGTTAAACAGGGTGAAAGGGGACCTGTCATCTCCCCTGAGCAGAAAATAGGCTTTAACGTGGAGTATGCAACTGGTGAGATACCTCGTATTTCAGAAGTATGGTTTCTTCAATAAACTTGGTAAGTAATATGAAAAATAAGACGAGCACTTTCCAAGGTTTCACTCTAGTTGAGTTAATGATCACTGTGGCGATAATAGGTATTTTAGCTGCCATTGCATACCCCTCTTATCTCGATCAGGTCAGGAAAACCCGGCGAGCAAACGCACAAGCAGATATGGTTGAACTCGCTAGTTACATGGAAAAATATTACACACAAAATTTCCAATATACGGGAGCGGCGTTACCCTTTATTGAGTCTCCCAAACAAGGCAGTTCAAAGTATTATGATTTAACGATTGTTTCTGCAGCTATACCTGCATCATTTACGTTAACTGCGACGCCGAAAAACGGCCAGGATGCAGATAAGTGTGGGACGATGACGGTAACGCATACAGGTGCTCATAGTGCAGCCCTAATATCGTGTTGGTAATTAAATAATTTATACGATAAATTTTGTTAATTTAGTTGCTGATTAATTTTGGGTGGCGATTAATAAGAGTGTGCTAGAATTCTGCTCCGCGGATCCTTAACTCAATTGGTAGAGTAGCTGACTCTTAATCAGTTTGTTCCGGGTTCGAGTCCCGGAGGATCCACCACTCATATATTTTTTGTTAAAACGTAGTTTTAATACGTTTTGGCTAGTCGCTGGACCAACCTATTTAAATCGAATATCTGTCAGAAATAAGGGATAGATACTAATATTTAGCGATTATTTATTTCAAAAATGAATTTAACTTACATTGAAAGTAATGGTTAAACAAGAGACTAAGGTGAGTTAATGATTGATAAAACGTGTTATTTGCAGGGGATAAAACTGCCGATTTCAGAGTATATAAATCAATCACAGGACTGGAAAGATTGTGTATTAGGTATTCAATGTTATGCCGGAGATGTGCTAAACAGAAATCTTGATAAAACGGTACCTATTCAATGTGTGCCTATGATGCGATTAGATGATGGTGATTCGATTTGTGATATATGGCTGAGTAATGGAGATGTGCAAGTAAGATCTACGCAATATGATGCCATTAATTACCGTTATGATGGTGATGTTGCATTCGGTGTGATTACACTGTCCGAGGCCATGTTTACTGCTAGCACCGATAAAACATCTTTTCAGCAGGCCACTGAGGCTGCTTATAATCAAATCTTTTCTCTGCTTGATCTGCTGTCCTTGCCTTACTTGTTTCGCATTCGAAATTATATGGCAGGCATTAATGACGAGAGTTTTGGATTGGAACGTTATGCTCAGTTTAACCTGGGGCGACAGGATGCTTTTTTAGCTCACGGACGAGATATTGAGGGTAATGTGCCGGCTGCTTGCGCATTAGGTTTTGAATCGATTGGGGCTGAACAGAACTCATTGACGATTGCTTTTTTGGCAGGCCGTGTTATGCCTAAAAGCATTGAAAATCCTCGTCAGATCAGCGCTTATCAATATCCGCAACAGTATGGTCCTCGTAGCCCAACATTTTGTCGTGCTAGCTTAGTTCGTTTGGGTGTAGACGATATATTGTTTTTATCAGGTACGGCGAGTATTGTCGGACATGAAACATTACACCCTAGTGATGTGGTTGCTCAAACGCGTGAAACGATCGAAAATATTAAAGCAGTACTGGCAGAAGCAAACCGTCAACTCAAAGAAACTAAGTTTGAACTATCCACGTTGCATTACACTGTTTATGTGCGTCACCATGCCGATTTAGACCTCATTCGCAATGAATTAAAACGTTATGTGGGTGATGCATTGCAGGCTGTCTATCTACAGGCTAATGTTTGCCGGCAGGACTTGTTAGTCGAAATTGAAGCGACGGCAGGTCATTCGGTAATGATATCAGCTAGTAGAGTAGAGCAGAATTGAACTCCATAACAGACAACCTTTTAAACTAAGCATGCGTGTTGTATTGCATTTAATGTTGAATATATACGAGTACCTAGTGTTATACCTAGGACTGGGCCTGCTTGGCGCTATGTGTTTGATATGGACGCCCATTGCCTTTATTCTTTATCCGCTAGTTCCAATGTCACAGGCAAGAATCTTAGGACGCTATGTTATTACGCTTTCATTTCGTTTTTATCTGGCTATTCTTAGCCTATCTGGGCGCTTTAGTTTTGATTTAAAAGAGTTAGATTTACTTGCTAGTGAGCCAGCATTGATTATTGCCCCTAACCATCCCAGTCTGCTAGATGCGGTGATGGTGATTTCACGCTTACCCAATATATCGTGTGTGCTGAAAGCTGAACTACTCAATAATATTTTTCTTGGTGCTGGCGCGCGACTTGCTCGTTATATAAGCAATAAAACAGTACGACACATGGTGGTGATGGCCGAAGACGATTTCTCATGTAAAAGCCATCTCCTCCTGTTTCCAGAGGGCACCCGAACTACGATTAATCCAGTAAATAGATTCAAAGGTAGTGTGGGGTTAATCGCTCACCATGTGCAAGTACCTGTGCAGACGATATTGATAGAAACTGACTCATTATTTTTAAGTAAAGGTTGGTCGCTGTTTCGTAAGCCACCGATGCCGATACATTATCGTGTTCGATTAGGGAAACGCTTTGAACCGCCACAAAATACTAAGCGCTTTATGACTGAGCTCGAACGGTATTTTAGAGATGTTCTGATCAAGGATTCGGCCTTTTATCCAACAAATTCACTGCCAACGCAGCCTGAACGAAAACTTTAAATTAAGCAATTATCATTAATGACGATACCTTCAGCCACCCATCTTGTTCTTATACCAAGTTATAACCCCGGAATTAAAGTGTATGACACTGTGCGGGCAGCGCGACAATATTGGAACCCTGTATGGGTCGTGGTTGATGGCAGTACCGATGGTAGTACCGATGATTTATTAGCGATGGCGGCAGAAGATGAAGGTTTACAGGTATTTGTTTTATCTACAAACCAAGGTAAAGGTGCTGCGGTGTTACAGGGATTAGAACATGCATCGGCAGCAGGTTTTACCCATGTGTTGACTATGGACTCTGATGGTCAACACCCACAAAACCGTATTCCTACCTTTATGGCAGAGTCAAAAAAATGGCCTGATGCGATGATACTAGGTAAGCCTGTATTTGATGCTAGTGCGCCGAGTTTACGGGTAAAAGGTCGACAAGTATCAAACTGGTGGGCTAATTTAGAAACCTTATGGGCAGGCATTGGGGATTCCTTGTTTGGGTTTCGTGTCTATCCGGTTGAACCATTAAAGAACGTGATGCGAGGTCAGCGATGGATGCGTCATTTTGATTTTGATCCAGAAGCTGTGGTGCGCCTTTGTTGGCAAGGAGTACGCCCCATTAACTTAGATGCTGAAGTGCGTTATTTTGGTGAGGAAGAGGGCGGCGTTTCACATTTCCGATATTTACGAGATAACGTATTGCTCACCTGGATGCATACACGTTTGTTTCTAGGGTTTGTACTACGGTTACCTGCATTGTTATTTAAACGCCTAACAGCATTATTTTAACTTCTCCTCATGAGAGTCATCAGCTTGAATCTATTTTATATTTAAAAAGACGTTCTAATATTCGATAGTTACTGTAAATCGTTCATCCTGTAGCCAACTAGTCAACGAACTGGTTTGAGCTGAAAAATTTTTACTCAGACCCGCCATAAAAAATCACATCAAGACAGCTTAATTGTTTTTTCTAAACACTAGTTAACATCACAGGTTTAAAAGTCTTTACTCAAGATCCAACAGATGTTGGAGGTTTTGATGTCACAGCTGAATACATAAAAATAAAAATGTTGACAAAGAGGTTTCGCATAGCGTTGTAACTTTGTTAAGTCCAGCATTTTTTGTATTGCCTTTCGCTAAGATTTATTCCCATCATTCCCATCAATATATAACGCAGATATCACTTTTTCGATGAAATATCATCGGGTGATATGCCCGAGTACATGTGGTGTATAGTTAGAATTAATCAATTCATTTACTAAATTAAGTGGCTGAAAATGGAAGCGGTTTTTAATATAATTTATCACAACATTACAAAATATTTGTTTTTAATCAATGGTATTTTATTTAAATATAATCTTGTTTCTAGTATTGGGAATGTGTTTTATGAGTTTAAAAAAGACCGTATGCTTCCCATTATAATTTTGATCTAAAACAATCTTTTTGGAGGAAAACATGACTGCAATAACGGATATTAATGATTACGATGCAATTACTAATTTAATAGCAAACTATTATTTAAAAGGTGCGATTTCAGGAAAAGGTTCTGAAATGAAAGCTTCGTTTGATGAAAGTGCAACGTGGTATGGATATGTCGGCCCCGACTTAGTTGCTGGGCCCGTTCAAACTTTATTTGACTGGAATGATTCAAATGGAGCAGCTAAAGAGCTGGTTTATAGTATTTCAAAAGTAGAAATCGTTGGAACCATTGCTAATGTAAGAATTGAACTTGATAACTGGACAGGGCATCGCTTTACTGATTTTCTTAATCTCTTAAAAGTCGATGGTGAATGGAAGGTAGTGAATAAGGTGTTTCATTTGCACGTTTAAGAATAGTTAGAAACAGTAGGGTTTTTTAAAACGTTTTTATTAGGAGATTACTGATGAATAAGCCAGAAAATGCTGACACACAAACATTTCATGGGGGCTGCCCACACGATTGCCCTGATACCTGCTCGATGGTGTTTACAGTAAAAGATAAAAAATTAATTAGCGTACAAGGAAATCCTGACCACCCGATTACGCAAGGTGGCTTATGCGTCAAACTCAAAGACTACGAAAAACGTCATTATCATCCTGATCGCTTGTTATATCCCATGAAACGCACAGGTCCTAAAGGGAGTAAGCAGTTTGAACGGATCACATGGGATGAAGCATTAGATACAATTACGACTCAATGGAAAAAAATTATTACGGAAAATGGTCCACAAGCAATTATGCCGAACAGCTACTTGGGTAACCAAGGTTTAGTGCATGGTTTAAATGGTGGGGATGCCTTTTTTAATCGTATGGGGGCCACAGTCACTGAACGAACTTTCTGTGGCGAGGGCTCTTGCACCGCATGGTTGCTAACTGTTGGACCAACAGCTGGGCTAGATCCTGAAAGTTTTATACATTCGAAATATATTGTCATTTGGGCATGTAACTCAGCAAGTACTAATCTCCATCACTGGCGTATTGTTAAAGAAGCTCAAGAAAAAGGCGCAAAAATTGTCGTTATTGATGCCTATGCGTCGAAGACTGCAAAAGGGGCCGATTGGCATATTGCGCCTAAACCGGGTACGGATGGCGCGTTAGCGATGGCAATGATGCATGTGATTATTGAAGAAGGACTGCAAGATCAAGATTATATTGACAATTATACGCATGGTTATGCTGAACTAGCAGAACGCGCAAAAACTCGTACACCTGAGTGGGCAGAAGAAATTACGGGCATTCCTGCGGCTGATATTCGTAAATTCGCTCGCGAGTATGCAACATCACAAGCTGCTGGAATCCGAATTGGTGTTGCGTTGGAACGTAACTACGGCGGGAGCCAAGCTATTCGTGCAGTCACTTGCTTGCCAGCCTTAACGGGGGCTTGGAGGCAAGTTGGTGGTGGGATTTTACAGTTCCCTGTATGGGAACACCCCTACAAATTTGATGTTATATGCCGCCCTGATCTCATTCCTGAGGGCACGCAAGTTGTAAATAACCTTCAGGTAGGTCGTGCACTTATTGGTGAATTGGATTTAAAAACACCAATTAAATCAATGATGGTATGGAATACCAACCCACTGACGCAAGCACCCGAAACCGACAAAATTGCAAAAGGTCTTGAGCGTGAAGACTTATTCACCATTGTCGCTGACCACTTTATTACAGATACAGCGGCTTACGCCGACATTGTATTACCGGCTGCTATGGGTGCGGAGATGGAAGATATGATTCTATCTTGGGGTCATCTATATCTGACGTATAACGAGAAATGTATTGAGCCGCCAGGTGAGGCCCTACCAAATAATGAAATATTTAGACGCCTCGCTAAACTGATGGGTTTTGAAGATGAAAACTTCAAATGGACTGACACCGAGTGCTTAGAAAATTACGTGGACTGGGATGCGCCGACATGTGAAGGTATCGACTTAGATTATATGCGTGAGCATGGCTTTGCACGTCTCAAAGAATTCGGTGATAAAGATGTGCGTGCACGTCACGCAGAAGGCAATTTCCCTACAGCAACAGGGAAGTGCCACTTTTTGGTTGAAGGTGCTAAAAACTTTGTAGCAGGTCCTTTCCGTCAAATGTATGAAGGTTTTCAGCCGGGTGAAGACTTAGACTCATTGCCTGATTATGTTGCATCACGAGAGTCACCAACAACAAACCCTGAATTAGCGGCTAAGTACCCACTTAATATTGTCTCGCCTAAGAGTCATGGATTTTTAAACTCCTGCTATGCCAACGATACGAGGAAAATAAAAGGTCAAGGCGAGCAATTCGTATTAATCAATAAATTAGATGCAGAAATACGTGAAATTAAAGAGGGGGCAGTGATTAAAGTCTTTAATGACCGCGGATCGTTTGAAGGCGTTGCGAAAATTTCTGACGATGTCAATGTCGGTATTGTTGTCGCAACCTTAGGTTACTGGCGTCAGTTGAATAACGGCACAGTGAACTGTATCAGCTCGGCAGAGTTTGGTGATATGGGGCATTCAACAACATTCTCCGACAATTTAGTCCAGGTGGCCGTTGCTTCTTAACGAAAAAATAGAGAGCTAATCATGGGTAAGACATTTTTGTATGCAGAGTATCAAGTTAACGTAGCTTTCTCAGATGTTAAGTGGCGCGAAGTCAATGCAGAAATGAAAAAATTCAAAGGCTTAGTTTCTAAAACATGGTTAAGTGGTATCAACACGAAGACGGTTGGTGGTTTTTATGAGTTTGAAAATGAAATGGATGCGCAGATCTATATTGATGAACTGTTAATTCCTTTCGCTAAACAGATTGGTGGCAATCTCACGGTCAAGTTGTTTGATGGTGAGATTGTCAAAGAGGCCAGCTCAGGAATGAACTCACCTTTTTATAAACGATAAAACATCATTTAACCCAATTGGTGAACCTAAAGGAAAGACGAATATGACAACATTAGTTACTGACAATTGCCAACGGTGTCGTTTTACAGAGTGTGTAACATCATGCCCAGTTTCAGCATTTCATGCAGGCGAAGAAATGCTGTTTATTAATCCAGATGTTTGTGTTGATTGTGGTGCATGTATCCCTAAATGCCCTGTTCAGGCAATCTATGAAGACTTAGATTTGCCCGATGAATTAAATGAATGGATTGAGGTGAATGAAAGGCGGTCGAAAAAACTGCCTAAAATTACAGCAAAAGCATTACCTTACAAAGACGCGGAAGTTCGTAAAAAAGCGTTAGGCTTTTAGGTGTCATAATGGACAAACTGAAAGCAAAACATCAGTTAAAAGTCGCTATTATTGGCAGTGGTCCAAGTGGGTTTTATGTTGCTGATGCCCTAATAAACGCTGATATCCCAGTTGAAATCACGCTCTTAGAGAAGTTGCCCTGTCCCTATGGCTTGATTCGTTATGGTGTTGCTCCTGATCACCAGAAATTAAAACGTATCGCCAATACACTTGATGTTATTGCTGAACATCCTTCAGTCACTTTTCTAGGAAATGTTGAGTTGGGCAAGGATATTAGTCTAGAGGAGCTTAATTTACTCTACCAAGTTATCGTTTTTTGTAATGGCATGCCTGACAGCATGTCGCTTGGGATAGAAGGTGAGGAGCTGACGGGGGTATATCCATGTAATGATTTGATAGGTTGGTACAACGGACACCCTTACTATCAAAACCAAGAATTTAACTTTGATCATGATACTGCCGTCGTTATTGGTCACGGGAATGTTGCTATTGATATCGCTAGGATTTTGAGTAAATCTATTGATGAGTTAAGAGAATCAGATATTCCCGAGCCCGCATTGGAGGTTTTATCTAACAAAACATTGAAACACGTACATATGGTTGGCAGGCGAGGACCGGTTCAATCAAAATTTACGACTAAAGAATTGCATGAACTAGGGAAATTAAGTCATTGTAATGTTTCATTAGATCCAAAGTACCTTGATTTGAAAGCAGCCTGTCAGCAAGAGCTTGATGACACTGCAAATATAATAGTTCAAAAAAATTATAAAGTGTTGCAGTCCTATGCCAATAACTTTTCAGAAGTGCATGACAAAAATAAAACGCAAATAAAAATAGATTTCATGCTGAACCCGAAGTATTTCTCAGGGAAAAAACAGTTATCAAGTGCTTTTTTTGAAGAGACCTACCTAGAAGGAACAGCATTTAAGCAAACATGTCAGTCTTTAGATAGCGTGATAGAGATACCCTGTGGACTTGCTTTTACTAGCGTCGGTTTTCGGGGGGCTATATTAGAAGACTTAGCGGTAACTGAGCCTAAAAGAACATTAACGAATCAACATTCAAAGCTGCTTGGAAGCGATGGCAAAATATTTGAAGGCTTATATGCCGCAGGCTGGATTAAGCGAGGGCCTCAAGGTGTCATTGGCACTAATCGTGAGTGTGCTCAAGATACGGTGGATAACATTGTTAAAGATGCTCCAGCATTACTGCAAAAGAGTGCAGAAGGCGAAGCTGGCTTACTAAAAATATTGAATATAAAAAATATACGTTATACAACATTTGAAGACTGGAAAGTGATTGATGAAAAAGAAGTTGAAAAAGGCAAAACATTAGGAAAACCAAGGGAGAAATTTATTACAGTTGATGCAATGCTAGCTTGTTTATAGTGCTAATTTAACTCTAATGACATGCGTTTAAGATCTTGTTTTAAAGTATTTTTTATTAAACCATGCCGCCGTTAATTGAAATAATTTGTCCTGTGATATAAGTTGCCTGATCGGATGCGAGAAAACCAACCAAATCTGCCACTTCAGATGGTGTTCCTGCACGCTTCATAGGTACCATACGTTTAATCTCTTCAGGATTAAATGCTGACTCGCTCATGCTGGTGTCGATAATACCGGGGGCTATAGCATTCACAGTAATGCCGCGACTAGCGACTTCACGCGCCAGTGATTTTGTTGCTGAATTCAATGCGCCCTTGGCTGCTGAATAATTGACTTGGCCTGCATTGCCAGCCAGCGAAGCAATCGAGGATACATTGATAATGCGTCCCCAGCGGCTGCGTATCATGGGCATCATTAAGAGGTGAGTAACATTGAAAAAACCGTTCAGTGATACATCAATAACACGATGCCATTGTTCTGCTTTCATTCCAGGGAATACGGCGTCGTCGTGAATCCCTGCATTATTAACTAAAACTTGAATGGGCTGGTTGTCGATTAGGGGAGTTAGCACATCGTCTACCGCCTTACTATCTGTTACATCGAATACTAATACTTCAGCACTTCCACCTTCGGTACAGATGGCCTCAGCTAGAAATTGTGCGGCTTGCACACCATTATTGGCATGAATATAAACATGGTAGCCGTCAACAGCGAGACGACGACAAATAGCCGCGCCAATGCCACCACTACCACCTGTTACGAGTGCATTTTTCATAGGGGCTTTCCTGATGTGTTTTGAGCATCATGTCGGGAGCTCTGTGAATCTGCGTTGACATTAAGTACCACCGCTGCACGACCTTCGAGTAATCGCTGTCCTTGTGCACTGATATTAAATTGGTACAGTACATCGTTATCATTACGAGCCAGACAGGTAGCTTCTATGACAAGATCGTCGTCGATATCATCTAGCCTAGCAACGTAGAGTTGTGTGCTACGTATACTGACTAAATATCCCACTTTGGGCCGAGTACTATTAGAAGGTGCCAGTAAGGCGCCATGAACTGCCATTGCTTGTGCAGCATACTCAATGCCGCAGCTGCTTGAGAGCCGTTGATATACGCGAAGAGGATTGTCGATATCGCGGTGGCTACTGGCATAACATCGAATAAAGTCTGTGTCCCATGCTGCAACGGTATGGAGCAAACACATGGAGCCTTGATGTGGAATATGTTGGGCTATCCACGACTTGTCTATAGGCGCTTGGTTTAGCATGGCGTGATATCGACAGTGATGAGGGTGCTGTCTAGGTAATCAAGTTTTACCTGTGCCGGTTGTTGTAAGGCTATATGTTCTAATAGCGGCAAACAGCGTGCTGCAGGAACGGTGGTGCGTAATCGCTCCAGTTCAGCATTACTCATCGAATCTGCTTGCTGGCTTGAATTGGCATTAGTTAGGCTTAAAGTAATTTTTGCAACAGCATGCCGGCTCTGTTGTGGTGCGAGTACTAATGAGACACCAAATGCATCGCTGATTGGACGAGCACTATAAAGTGGTTCTGGGTAATGGGTGTCGCAGGCCAATAATATGGTACGTGTGTCGTCGATAACGACCTGAGTCATGGCTTCTAATAAACCAGCACCGAAGCTTGCATCATAAGCACACAACACAGAGGAGGGGGTCATTGCCCCTGTAGCAATACTCCAGTAACCCGCGGCGGCATTGTGTACTGAGTTGTGAAAACGGGTAGGAGAGATCTGTCGGTCATCTGAGGCGAGCATTTCACAAATAGCATGACAATTGTCACCATCGCCACCCGAGGCAGAAAATACGCTTGGCAATGTTGCTGCATCTAAGCCTGCAGCAGTAACAGCTTCAAGTCCAGTTGCTAAGGTTAGTTTGACGATAGCACCGCTACGACGACGTTCTGCTGAGGGTAATAAGGCGGGTGGTGGCAGTACAGTTTTTTGCGATTGGTAAGATTGTTGCCCTTTTAATATTTCCAGGCTACTGGGCCAGTCTGTGAGTCCTGGCCCAAGTAAACCAATGCCTTCAATATAGGCGGTCAGTGTGCTCATAATACTATCTCGCTAGCCCAAAAATTAAACTACAATTGGTACCACCGAATCCAAACGAATTACTTAGTGCATGAGAAAGTGGTTGCTCGCGATTAGCCAACAGGTAATCAAGTCCGAGAAGTGGATCTAGTTGTAGCGTATTAAGTCCAGCAGGCATAAAGTTGTATTGTAAGGCGAGAGCACAAATCACCGCTTCTAAGCCACCCGCAGCACCCAAGGTGTGACCTGTTTGGCCTTTAGTACTACTACAAGGAACAGAACCTCCAAATAGATCGGCAACGGCTTTGCCCTCGGCAGTATCGTTGCTTTGGGTTGCCGTGCCATGTAGATTGATATAACTAATATCTGAGGTTTCTAATTCTGCCGTTGTTAATGCTTGTTGCATGGCTATTTTAGCGCCTAAACCCTCCGGGTGAGGTGAAGACATATGGTAGGCATCACTGGATTCTCCAACCCCTAATAGCAAAATGGCATCATCATCTACATTTTCTGGTGGTCGTTCCAATAAGGCAAACGCTGCTGCTTCGCCAATGGAGATGCCATTACGATCTATATCAAAAGGTCGACAGGCTTGCTCTGAGGTCAGTCCAAGCGAATTGAACCCATACAGTGTTGTTAAACATAAGGAGTCAACGCCTCCGACGACAGCTGCATCTATTAATCCGGCCTCGATCATACGCCGTGCTGAGGCAAAGACTTTAGCACTAGACGAGCAGGCTGAGGATACGACGACTGCTGGCCCTGTTAAACCAAAATACTGGCGAGTGAAATCAGCTACGGAAAAGGTATTGTGAGTGGTGCGGTAATTAAAATCAGCAGGCAAGGTCTCTGTTATCGGATCACGCCGTCGATAAGCGAGTTCTGTTTGTAATATGCCAGCCGTGCTGGTACCAAGAAATAGCCCAACCCGTTGTGAACCATATTGAGCAATAGCACTATGGACTGCATCGGTAAAACCATCCTGATTTAATCCGAGCAAGGCAAGTCGATTGTTACGACAATCAAAGTGACTTAGGTGGTCAGGCAATACGACATCATCGACACCAGAAACTTCACCAATAAAGGTTGTTAGCTCGACCGTCTCAAAGGTGCAAGGCTTCAATCCTGTACTGCGTTGGCGTAGTGTAGCTAATGTTGGCGCTAGGCCTATGCCAATGCTACTTGTGGCAGTGAAATGAGAAAGTAAGAGTGGGTTCAAAAGGGACAAACCAATTTATAATTTAAGATGAAATATTAGCAAATTCTGAATGTTAATGTCTGATTAAATCAAGATGGGCCGTGAGTTAGCGCAATGTTTTATCTTGGTTTTTATTATGTTGGAGCGATAGATAGGCCATGAAGCCCCCTAAGAGCAAACCAGCGACAACATCTACTACAACATGCTGACGTATCGCTAACGTAGAATAGATAATACCAATGCACCATAGCCAATTGAGCGATTGTATTGATAAAGGGGCACTAATACGCCGACATAGATGGTGTAACCAAAGGCCAGAAAAAAAAGCTGTAGCAACATGAAAGGAAGGGCAGGCATTACCTGCCGCATCAATTCCCTTAAGCACGTTAATCTCGGATGACTGAGACCAATCGAGGGTGGCCACTGGAACGGCGGTAGGCCAAAAATAGAAAATAATGAGTCCAATAATGCAGGTTAGGCTCATTGCTAAACCGTATTTATATAACTCATGCCGTGTTGCTAGTAATGCTGGTGGCAGCGACACGTAAAGCCACAAAGAGAGGTAGAGCGGTAAAGTAGCAGGCTGAAAAGGAATCAGCTTATCGAGCAAGGTAATAGGCATGACCGTTACTGGATAAACGGGATAGCGTAGTACATAAAAATAGGCGAGAAAAAACAGGCCGATAAACAACATGGTGCCGATGCTTTTGAGCAACATATGCTGTGAGATTAATGTTACAGCGTGATTGTGCCACGGTATTTGCTGAGGCTTTGTTTGCATGGTTACTTTTTGCCTAAACATAAAGTGCTCATGATAAAGCATTTCGTAGCGTGACAAAGCGTAGATTCATTGCCTTCGCCGAAGTAAGTAGAGCGGGGAGTACCTCAACAATAACGGGCATGTTTTCCGAGGTGCGGGCAGCATTACCATCATGCAGGAGTAAAATAGCGCCAGCTTGCAGGCCCGCGGTTAACTTGTCTAAAACGTGCTCGACATTATCACTACGGGTATCAAAACCGCGTACAGACCATGTAGCGAGTTTCAGTTCTAACTGCGTAAGTACCGGATCTAGAAAAGGGTTCCGTAAACCTGCTGGTGGACGAAAAAAAAGTGGTCTCTGTCCCGTAATTTTGGTGAGCGTAGCTTGGGCTGTGTGCAATTCATGTTTGATGGCCTCATAACCTAATAGCGAAAAATAATGACGGTGATGTTGGCTATGATTTTCTACCGCATGTCCACGATGAATAATGTCTTGGCACAACTCAGGATATTGAGCCGCTTTATTGGCAATACAAAAGAATGTGGCCTTAATATGGTACTTATCCAGAATGTCTAAAACTTGTGGTGTAACCATGGGATCAGGGCCATCATCAATGGTTAGGGCAACTTCATTTCTGGCGATCGCGGCGTCTGGTAGTCGTGTCCAGTTTGGTCCTAATGCATGGCTGCGAGGCCATAAGCCTATAATGGTAATGACAATATGATTGATCATTATCATCGCTAGCAACACGAGCCATTGACTAGGTATCACCACTAAAGCAACCAACACGATGACATGTAAAGCGACAGTCGCGCGGATTAATAATGTGGGTTGCCATTTCGGTTTAGACATGCGTTTTTCTGGCAAAAATAGCGGAGTAAATTAAGGCAAGAACGACGCCGGGTGCTACCGTAACCCCCATCGCTTGTAATACCGATACATTGGCAAACGCTAATACTCCAAATCCGGCAACGGTAGTTAGGTTGGCAAACAGCATGGAGGCGAGGGTAAGCGGTAAAATAAGCTGGTCAGTACGATTAAAAAACAGTGCGTAATTTGAACCGACAGCAACCACCAGTAGTAAACCTACTAGATGTAGAATGATTAATTGTTGTCCAAATATTGCTAGACCTGCGGTGGTGGTAATAACAGCTGCCGCCAGAGGACTGATGATCCGAAGTACATGCATTGGCGACTGAAAAATCCATAAAAGTAATCCGATGATAGCGATTAATCCTCCTAAGGATAAGAGAATAGCTTCATTGAGATAGCCAGAATAAAGATTATCAGATTCAGCTTTCATATCGACAAATAATACGCCTGATAAATTAACGGCATCGAGTGCACTTCGAATTTGGCGGCTATCGATCTCCGAGCCTTCAGGCGCGGTCAGCGGCAAGAGTGCCGTCCAGTGGTTAGTTTGTTCAATAAGTAAGGCATCGACAGCCAGAGCCATCGAAGTTTGTTCTAACGTAGAGGCTTGTAATAAGGGTTGACGACGAGCAATGGCAACGTCACTGATAAAGGGGCTAAAGAGTTCGGCATTGACGGGTAAGGTTAGAGTTGCCTGATTTAACCTTGTCATTAAAACACTAGGATCAGGTAGGCTCGCTTGACGGGCTTTCTGCATTGCGGTGCTAGGCAGATAATGACTAGGCGTTTCAAATCCGGCCAGTACGCCTTTATCGACAAGTGTTTGTAGTTGCTTTGCAACCTGTTCAGACACTTGCAGTACTGATTCTTGGCTAGGGCCTGATGCTACGATGAGATAACGCACATCAGGCGCTCCCATGTCAGCACGCAGGCTAGTATCTAACTCTACTTCAGCTTGAGATACAGGGCTTAATGACGATATTTTATCATTCCATATATCCGCACGATGTTGAACGAGCACCACACAAGCGATGACCAGCAATAACGTTGCAGGCCAACGTAGCTTTGTCGCGTGGTGTACTAGTGATGAGAGAGTGAGTCCGATGTTAGAGACGTCATGAATACGAAAATTATTCGGTAATAGGTGGGGCAATACAAAGCGAGTTACCGTAGCGGCAACGATTAGACCTGCAATCGAATACAGGCCCAGTTGTGCTAGGCCAGGAAAACCTGACAGAAGTAATGAAGAAAAACCAAATATAGAGGTCAATACGCCAAGACGAATTGTGGGCCAGAATCGCTTACTCCAACTTTGCTGTTGTTCGGTAGTGTTTTTCTCGGATTGTACAAATAAGTAGATGGAATAATCGACTGCTTCACCTATTAATGCAGTGCCAAAACCTAGGGTAATACCATGAACCGAGCCAAAACCAAGACTAACCGCCGCAATGCCCGCTAAGGCACCACTAATAACAGGCAAAAAACCTAATAACAAGGCGCTAAATGAACGGTAAACCAGTAGTAGTAAGCTGGCAATAAGCACAATACTGATGATGGCCAAACGACTTACCTGACCTTTTATCGTGTCACGTGATGTGACTGAAAATACGCCTGGCCCAGTCATCAATAGCTTTGTGTCAGAAGTCTTAGTCGTGGCATTATCAAAAGCATGCTGGATAGCACGCATAGCCACTTGCTGAGCATCTGTATTATCGCCGGATGCTTTTGTTTGTATGAGTAATAAGGCTCGCATGCCATCACGTGAGACCCATGTATTGTCGAGAAGTTGAGGACTGTTTCTACGATTGAGCTGACCTAATAACTGCATCATTTCGCCCGTAGGATCCTGGGGCAGTAATGATTTCACCATCAGTCCCGCAGGGGACGCGAGTAAACCTATGCTATCGCTAATCGCTGAATGCAACCCTTCGATTTTAAAATGATCTGCTGTTATAGCTGGACTGAGTAGATAGCGATTATTAAATAGGTAAGCGTGATCTTGGTCGACTGTGACGGCTTCGCCATTATTTACGCTGACAAAGGCTGAGTTGGTTCGTAATGTTTGAGCAATCTGTTTAGACAGTGCTGCATGAGTGGCGGGATCAGCACCTTCAATACCGACTAAGATGAGACGTGATGCCAAACCATCGTGGATTTGTTCTAGTAATAATTGCTGGCCTGGCGTGGGGTTACTAGGTAAAAATGCGGATAAATCGGCGGTGAATTCGCTACGACTGATAATGAAGCCACAGCCGATAACAAAGACTAGCCATAATACAATCGCCAACCGAATTTTTTTAAAAAATGCCTGCATCATGGCGTGAGTTGTTGTTCTATCAGCATAAGCGAACTATCACCATCAACTTGTTTAATATCTATGCGACTAATAGTGTCATGTTTGCCTGAAATAGTGATAATTTTCACGGTAGCCCGCATTTTTTCATTGGTAGGGCTTAAAGATAAAATCCAGTTATTGGTGTTGCCAGCTAGTTTGAGTTGATAGTGCTGTTGAAGTGCAGTGAGATCGCCGGCCAAAGTGCCACGAATACTATCAATAAAAACGGCAATTTCAGGATAACTCTGTAATTGCAGACGATAGTTCTGGCTGTTAGTTTGATTACCAATAGGTGAGTTCTGTTGTGTGCTGAGCTCAATCAATAAAGTGTCATCATCCAATACCATTGATTCTGATTTAGGCTTGATGGTTCGTTTTTCAAGATGATCTGGTGCAATGTAAATGAGTTCACCTGAGGACTCAAGTGGGGCAGTGAGCATCGCAATTGATTTTTTCTCAACAAAATAAGCATGACTAGAACGAACTTGTGCTAAATCGTGCATTAGCTGCTCAAGATCCCACTCTTTTGAATGAGCATGGCTAGGTATCAGTATTAACAGCATTAGCCATCGGCAGCGTAGCGACAAGACGATGTGGGTGAGGGTGGCTAGAGGCATCATGATTTGTGAGATCCTTTAGTCGATGCTGGCGACCAAAAATCAAAAAAATTAAACCAATTGTAAGGTGCTTTGCGGCAGTAATAATCAATGAGATCGGCGTAACGAGCACTTGCTGTTTGAAGTGCAGCAGCCCGATCAATTCGGCTAACCTCAGAAAAATCGGCTAGCCTATCGAAGTGAATCGCGTAACGGTTATCACCTAAATACAATCCAGTCATAAATACGACAGGTCGCTTTAATAAAGCAGCCATTCGTAATGGGCCACTAGGTAAATTAACACGACTACCAAGAATATTAACCGAGTAGTGTGCGTCATTATTATCAGGACTACGATCAGCCAATATACCTACCATATAACCTTCATCTAAACGCTGATTTACCTGGATCATTGAATCTATATGACCTAGGCCAATAATGTCATGAGTTATCTGTGGATTAATCGCGTTGAGTGTGGCGTTAATTTTTTTAGCATTTTCTTCATACATCAACATAGTTACGCGTAAGTCGGTATGTTTAACCGCAAGAGAGTGAATGACTTCGAAGCTACCTAAATGTGCCCCCATCAGAAATAAACCGTTACCTTCATCTAGTAAGTTGTGCAACATGTCAGCCCCATGCACTTCAAAATCAAATAGATCGAAGCGACGATTAACTAAATAAAGCCGGTCATGAATAGTCGATGCAAAGGTGAAAAAGTGTTTGTACAGTTCACGCCAACTAGGCTTATAATCCAATACACGCATAAGATAATTGCGCGATGCATGACGACTAGCAGGCGAAAATAATAAAAAGTAAGTGGCAATAATATGAAGAACGAGACGTGAGAAACGGCGGCCCAGATGCAAAGAAATCCATGTCATGAGGCGGAGCATCAACATATTGCTGCGTTCAGGCCTACGTGTCCAATCAGCATTTTTTGCGTTTTGAGGATCGCTCATACTGGCGGTGTACTCTTTGAAGGTTTATTGATTACTCTACCGGTGGCAATTTTGCGTGTATCGGACAGAATCTCAAAACGAATAGAGCCGCTTTCCAAAACGGTGTATTGAATATAGATGTGTTCGCCTGGCAACACGGGGCTTAAAAATTTAACGGAACTGATTTCACATATGGCTAAGTCTATGCTCGTAGCTGTAGTGATGGCATGTAAGGCGATATCTAATAACACAACGCCCGGCACGGTCGGGTTTCCAGGAAAATGACCCGCAAAGGCGGGATGATCGGCAGGCACCGTCCATTGTGTGACATTGCTCATGCCGACTTGCCTAATTTTGGGCTTTGAAATAACGCCTGTAATGATCTGCGGGATAACTTGCCGGTTTCATTTCGGGGGAGTGTATCAACAAAGACTAAGGGACGCGGTAGAAAAGCGGGCGCGATAGACTCCCGTAAAAGGGAAAGTAGCTGTGCAGGGGTCAGTTCTGGTGCGACCACGCAAGCAGCTAAGCGAGTGATAAGGCTATCATCACGTGTCTCGTCAGGCATGAAAAAAGCGCCGTCGACAACGCCAGGAATGTTATTGAGTATATGATTGAGACTAGTCAGTGAATGACGTCTTCCAGCTATATTAATCATATCGTCAATGCGGCCGTGCAGTAAAAAATGCGTTGGTGTTATCAATTCGATCACATCATTCATAATGGTTAATGTCTCGATATGACCACCGCAGGCATATACCGCTCCCTCTTTCGCGATTAAACTTATTTCTGGTAGTAATTGCCATTGGTCGGTTTGTGTTGGACGACGCGTGGCAATCAAGCCTGTTTCGGTACTGCCATAGATTTCAAAGAGTGGTGACTGGCAACGTGCTTCAATTTCCTGTGCAAGCTCGATATTGAGTGGTGCAGTCGCAGAAATTACTTGAGCGACTTGGGCTATGGACAGATCGCTATCCAACAAAGCACGAAGATGCACAGGCGAGGATACAAGCACTCGAGGAGAAGGCACGGAGGTCAAGCTTTGGCATATATCTGCTGGATAAAACGGTTGGAGATCGCTCAGTGCATTGCCAGTGAACCAGGCTATTAATACGCTAGATTCTAAGCCATACATATGTTGTGGAGGAACCGTAGCAATTAAAGTCGTTTCAGAATGATGCTCAAGACCTATACGTAAGGCTTCAGCTTGTACGCTGCTCACCAATGCCTCCCATGTTTTAAAATGTGGTTTTGGCTGACCTGTTGAACCGGAAGTGAATACAATAGCAATAGCCTGTTGGCTATTAATCTGTGGGATAGGAAGTGAATTTACTTCGTTAACAGCCGGATAAACAGGATAAGCTAATTGCGGTAGAGCCACGGTGCAGTGGTCACTATCCGTTAAGCAAAATACATCTAGTGCAAAAGTCTTAATTTGACGGATAACTTCTGGAGTGTGAGTTGAGGGTAATAAACTGATTTTATTAGAGACAATAGCAGCAGCTAAACCGACACTAAAATGATAGCGATCGCTGCACATATTCAGCATGTGATTGCCTGCAGGTAATAATGACACAAGATGATCAACATCGGCTAAAAATTGACGTAAGGTTACCGCGCTGTTCCCATGCTTGCGCCAAGCGATGATTGAATCAGACGAAAGGTGTGATACCAGAGGCAGTAATGTCGTCATGTTAAAATACTAACAATTAGAAACGCCGCTCGGGGTCGTTTTTATAGGCTTTGATCGCATCAAGAATGTGTGTATGTCGTGAATCAGGTAAAATCCAGATCCGTACGCCATATTCGACAATAAACATTAATATGATTAAAGGTAAGGTCAGAAAATTAGCAAAAATAGACCATGTAGGCAGAGGGGCTAGGAAAAAAAGTAGGGTGGAAGCAACGGTCATTACGGCAAAAAAAACAGTCCAAGCGACAGTTATTTGTCTCGTATAAACAAGGTGTTGTGGAGATAAGTTACCGGAGTGCACCATCTCTGCGAAGCGTGTGCACAATGGTTGTCGACCAGCGATTAAGGTACGTCCAAAGGTGATAAACAAAGCAAGCTGTATGCCAGCGTCTTGTAGCCAGTAAACTAGCCAAAAATTTTGTGTAAGTGTAGACCAACCTAGCCATAAACCCCCACACAATATGGTTATCAAACTAACAAGTTGCCAAGCGGATTGTCTGGTTGCCATTAATAATACGAAGATAATAGGTGCAATTGCTACCAAAGCACCTAAATTTCCATTGTGTACTGATTTGTTGGTGTGATGGGCTAATATAGCATAGCCAATTACGAGAGCAGCAATGCCAGTCCAGCGCATGATGCTAAGAGCCATTTAGCGGATTCTCTTGCTGGCTATATAGTCTGATAGATTACGTAGCGAGCTAAAAATATGTTCATTATCAACGTTGTCATCACGTAGTTGTAGACCATAACGTTTAGATACCACCAAGGCAATCTCCAATACATCAATAGAATCTAATCCTAATCCGTCTTCATATAAGGGATCGTCTGCTAATATTTGTTCGGCCGCCACCTCTAAATTTAGGCACTCGACCATGAGTTCAGCGACTTCACGTTGTAATTCTGGCGTGCTAGCTATGGCGTCAGGTGTTGTAGAACTAATGTTTGTAGGGTTTTGGTCATCGTGCATGAATAATAATAGCCTGAGGTTTTTACAAAGATAGGAGCGTCATCCACTGTGTCATTGATACGGTTAGATGTAAGAGTGATTATTCTACACAGACAAGTCATGATTTCCGAGACTATAAGTTAGTTTATATGATGTCTATTGTGAAATGAGTCACGCTAAGAATTAATATATAAAAATCGATATTTGTATTCTTCATGCCAAAACTTCTAGCCCACTATGTTATAACAACACCTGACGTGTTGTTGCTAGGAAATGATGAATTTTAAGCTCAATTCTATGATCAATCATTTCTTCCGGTCTTTGTTCATTAGGGCAGGGCATATTGGGCGTAGTACCAAATAGACGGCAAATTAAAGGTCGCTCTTCATACACTTCACAGCCGTTTTCACCAAGATAAGGACAATTTAAGTCTGCCAAAGCTATTTCATGTTCTTGATCACTTTTAACTGGCAATCTAGAGACTTCTTCCGAGGATGCGGTGACAGGACCGCAGCAATCATGACAACCAGGCGTACAAGAAAAAGTAGGAATATGCTCACGAAAGAAACGAATTTTATGACTGTTTGGGCTCATCGAAGACCAGAATGTGATTTATATTGAGGATATTTATCCTATCATAGGGCGGCCAATAGGCGTAGTTAGTCGTTGTTCATTACCTTTTCATATTCATAAAAGCACTCACCTCATTCGCTATTTGGCGCTCTTCATTGGTTTTAATAACTAATAATTTTATGGGGCTGACATTACTATTGAATGCCGAAACCTCATCGCTGACTTGTTCATTTAAATCAGCATCAATTTTAATACCTAAATGTTCAAGTTGCTGACAGCAGCGCGATCTTATTTCCGCTGAATTTTCACCAACACCTGCCGTAAAAATGATGGCATCAACAGGGCCAAGTAAGGCCAAATACGCACCTAAATATTTTTTAATTCGATAACAGTACATCTCGATGGCTAACTTACTTGCAGCGTCGCCATCGTTGCTTTGTTTTAATATTTCACGCATATCCTGCTTGCCTGCCACGGCATATAAGCCTGATTGGTAATTAAGTTCATTAGTGACTTGTGTTGGGCTCATCTTCGACGTTTGCTGCATATATAAGGGTATAGAGGGATCAATATCACCGCATCGTGTGCCCATCATCAAGCCGGCAAGTGGCGTGAAACCCATGGATGTATCAATGCATAGTCCATGTTTGATTGCTGCAACACTGTCTCCATTTCCCAGATGTAAGGTGATTAAATTGAGTGTGGTGAGTGGCTTTTGTAAATAATTGGCAGCTTGTTGAGCAACGTAGTGATGAGATGTGCCGTGAAAGCCATATTTTCGAATATTATGATTAGTGTACCAATCGTCTGCAATAGGATAACGATATGCATAGTTCGGCATAGTTTGGTGAAATGCAGTATCAAAAACAGCAATATGGGGTATGTTCTTGAATAAGTTTAAACAAAGACGAATACCTTGCAAATTAATAGGATTGTGTAAGGGAGCTAAGACTGATAACTGATCTATCTTGGTCAGAACGCTGTCGTTAATTAGCGTCGGTGTTATAAACGCTTCACCACCATGAACCACGCGGTGACCCACGAGAGTGGGCATCTTACAATTTGTGTGATTGATAACTTGGTAAATAGCACTAAAACATGCAGCATAATCAAGCTTGAAAAGGTGATCACACTTTTCATGTTGCTGTTTATTATTAAACCATGAGTAATGGTGTGAAACATGCTGTTGTTCAATACCTTCAAAAACGCCTTTTATCAGGGTTTGATTACTTGCTGTTGCTAATAACTTGTATTTTACGGTTGAACTACCGCAATTGATGACGAGTACTATGTCATCAATGTTGGCGTTTACATCTAAGTTGGGTTCCAAGTTAGCCATTACTCTGCTATTGGCCAGGTCCAGTTAGCGACTTCTGGTTTATCAATGCCGTGAGTGTAAGCATATTGGCTGCATTCAATTTGCATATCACGTAGTTTATCCTTCGCATGCGCACCGATTACTTGTAAGCGAGGCACGCGGTTGATGACATCGATAGCTAAGCTAAAACGATCAATTTCGTTACGAATAGCAAGTTCTAATGGTGTATTGATACTGCCTTTTTCTTTGTAGCCACGAACATGAAAGTTCTTGTGATTTGTGCGACGATAAGCGAGACGATGAATTAAGTAGGGATAGCCATGGAAATTAAAAATAACGGGCTTATCTTTGGTGAATAGGCTATCAAAGTCATGATCAGATAAGCCGTGAGGGTGTTCGCTTTCAGGACTGAGCGTGTATAAATCCACTACATTAATAAAACGTATTTTGAGGTCGGCGAAGTGTTCATGTAATAAACAAATAGCGGCGAGTGATTCTTGGGTTGGCACATCGCCACAGCCGACCATGATGACATCAGGCTCAACACCTTGATCGCTACTTGCCCAGTCCCAGATACCGATACCTTTAGTACAATGTTTGATCGCGGCATCTATATCTAAAAATTGAAAATGTTTTTGTTTATCAGCAACGATAACATTAATATTATTGGTACTACGTAAACAATGATCTGCTACCGATAACAGACAGTTTATGTCGGGGGGTAAATAAATGCGGCACACGGTAGGGCTTTTATTGACCACAATGTCGAGAAACCCAGGATCTTGATGCGTAAATCCATTATGGTCTTGGCGCCAAACGGTTGAAGTTATTAATAAATTTAGCGATGAAATAGGCGCCCGCCACGAAATGTCCTCACTAATATCTAGCCATTTAGCATGTTGATTAAACATAGAATCGATGACATGAACAAAGGCTTCATAAGTTGAAAAGAATCCATGACGACCTGTTAATAAATAGCCTTCCAGCCATCCTTCCAAGGTATGTTCAGATAACACTTCCATTACTCGACCATCAGTGGATAGTTCACCACCGTCTGCATCTTCAGGTAAATAGTCCGCTAACCATAATTTTTTGCTTACTTCATAGATAGCATCGAGTTTATTGGAGGTATTTTCATCTGGTCCGAAGACACGAAAATTCTGAGTGTTTAACTTCATAATATCGCGTAACAACTGGCCTAAAGGTCGGGTGTTTTCTACTTCCTGATGTCCCGGATGAGCCACTGCAACGGCATAATCTCTAAAGTCTGGCATACGCAATGATTGGCGTAACAGTCCGCCATTAGCATGAGGGTTGGCCCCCATACGTCTTGCACCTTTAGGGGCCAAGGTTTTTAATTCAGGTATTAAGCTACCTTGTTCATCAAATAACTCTTCAGGTTTATAACTACGTAACCACGCTTCTAATTGCTGTAAATGTTGAGGGTTTTCTTTTACACTCGCTAAAGGTACCTGATGTGCTCGCCAAAATCCTTCAACGTGATGACCATCAACGGTTTCAGGTCCTGTCCAACCTTTAGGGCTGCGCAAGACAATCATTGGCCAACGAGGTCTAGTCGGATCATTATTCGTTCTTGCTTGCTGTTGGATTTGACGAATTTCAAGTACGCATTTTTCCATTATATTTGCCATTTTCTGATGCATATCTAATGGATCAGAACCTTCGACAAAATAAGGTTTCCAACCGTAACCTTTGAATAAGTTTTCTAATTCTTCATGGGAAATACGAGATAACAAGGTCGGGTTATTTATTTTATAACCATTCAAATGAAGGACCGGTAAGACCGCGCCATCACGAATAGGGTTTAAAAATTTATTAGAATGCCAAGACGTCGCCAATGGGCCCGTTTCAGCTTCACCATCACCCACAACAACAGTTACGAGTAAATCAGGATTATCAAAGGCGGCACCAAAAGCATGAGAAATACTGTAACCCAATTCGCCGCCTTCATGAATTGACCCGGGTGTTTCAGGTGTACAGTGGCTACCAATACCGCCGGGGAAGGAGAATTCTTTGAAAAAATGCTGCATGCCTTGCAGATCTTCGCTTTTATTAGGATAGATTTCCGAATAAGCACCTTCAAGGTAAACGGGGGCCAATACGCCCGGAGCGCCATGCCCAGGGCCTGCTAGAAAAATGGCATTTAAGTCATATTCATTAATCAAACGGTTCATATGGACATAAGTGAAACTTAAGCCAGGACTTGAACCCCAATGACCCAACAAGCGATTTTTAATGTGCTCGGGTTTTAATGGTTGTTTGAGTAAGGGGTTATCTTGTAGATAGATCATGCTTGCGGCAAGATAATTACAGGCACGCCAATAGGCATTAATATTTGAGAGTGAGCTAGGAGAGAGTGACATTTACGTACCTTCCTTAATAAACAACTAGTTGCCATTATAGATTACATCAAATTTGTGAAAAGTCATTAACCATGTAATAAATAAGGTCTATAAATGTGTTTGACTGTTGAATGTACCAATAAGCTTGTTGAATTTTTGAATAGTGTTAGTATGATTAAAAATCTGTAGAAATAAGTACTTGGATGTTAATTTAGAGTGGGCAAAATGGACTATGCCAGCATTTTTTAATCAATTTCAGTTGCCATTAAACAATGTGCGAGTACTATTGTTTTACTTATTGGCGGCATTTAGTTTCTCTGAAGAATCCTTCGCAGAGTCATCAGCTACTCATATTCGAGTGGTGATTGATGATAATTATCCACCTTATATTATGCGTGAAACCGATAATTCGCTTACGGGCTATTTAGTGGATCTTTGGCGGCTATGGGAAAGTAAAACAGGGGTAAGTGTTGAGATTATTGGCCAAAACTGGGATTTAGCTCAAAAAACCACGAAAACTGGCGGTGCTGAAGTCATTGATATGATGTTTCGCACTCCTCAGCGAGCCTTACACTTCGGATTTTCTAAGCCTTATGCCGTATTACCTATTGCCATTTATGCTCATGCAGATCACTCTGGCATTACCAATATATCGAGACTACATGGCTTTCAGGTCGGCGTGAAAGCAGGCGATGCCTGTATTGAAGTGTTGAATGCAGGAGGTATTACCAATTTACAACATTATGCCAGTTATCAATCACTACTAGATGCGGCACTAGCGGAACAAGTACATGTGTTCTGTATGGATGAACCACCGGCTAATTATTTAATCTTTAAGGCTCAAGCTAATCAGCTCTTGCGTAAGTCATTCACCATTGGGGAGGGCAAGTTTCATCGTGCAGTGCATAAAAGTGATACGAGTACCTTATCGTTGGTTGAACAAGGCTTTTCTAAAATAACTCCGGCAGAACTAAAAGCATTAGATGCTAAGTGGATAGGACAAACACTGAATTCGCCGATCAACCAGAAACTGATATATGGTTTGTTGATTACCTTTATTAGTATGACCTTATTATTTAGCACTAATCTGTTACTACGACGAAAAGTTAAGCAAGCTACCGCGGCCTTAGGCGCTTCTAAAAACCAATTGGAGGCGACATTAAATGCTGTGCCTGATTTATTGTTCGAATTAGACGAGAACGGATGCTGTTTGAGTTTTCATTATCCTCGGTCAAAGTTATTGAAAGTGCCTACAAGTATGATGGTAGGTCGGACTTTGATGGATGTATGGCCCAGCGATGTGGTAAAAATATGTATGGCTGCCATCCATGAAGCTCAAGCTCATGGTTATTCTCACGGTAAAGTCTTTGAGTTAGTGATAGACGAAGAGGTTCATTGGGTTGAGTTATCAGTCTCGCTTAAAATGGACTCTATTCAGTTAACCCCCTCTTTCATTATGATTTTGCATGACATCACTGAACATAAGGCGATGCAATTAAAGGTCAAGCGACTCTCTAATTTATATGCGGCACTGAGTCAATGTAATCAAGCTATAGTCCGCAGTGAGAATGAACAAGAGCTGTATCCAATAGTATGCAATGGTGCGGTAATGTTTGGTGGCATGAAGATGGCTTGGATAGGCTTACTAGATGATACTGGACAGACTGTAAAACCGGTAGCCTCATTCGGTGAGGGGGTTGAGTATCTGGATAGCCTTACAATATCAATGAACATTAATGAGCCGAGCAGTAAAGGCCCTGCGGCAACGGCGATACGTGAAGGGCGTGCAATCTGGTGTCAAGATTTCCAACATGATCAGATGACTCAACTATGGCATGAACGTGCAGTCACTTACGGCTGGCTATCATCAGCATCATTACCTATTTACTGTAAAGGCAAACCTGTTGGTATTTTCATGTTATATGCTGGAATAAGGGATGCATTTGATGAAGCAGCACAAAATTTGCTGATAGAAATGGCAATGGATATCAGTCATGCGTTAGGTAATTTTGCAAATAAGGTTGAGCGTAAACAAGTGGATGAGCAGCAGTATCAGCTCGCTACAGTTGTTGAACAGAGCGCTAATGGGATCTTAATTACTGATCTGCACGCCAATATTGAATATGTTAATAAAGCCTTCGTTGAGATGTCAGGTTATACGCTTGATGAAGTTAAGGGCTGGAATTCCCGCTTACTGCAATCCGATAAAACCTTAGCTGCGACTTATGAAGAGATGTGGGGATTAATAAGTGATGGCAAACAATGGCGAGGGGAGTTAATTAACCGTCGTAAAGATGGGGTTGAGTACATTGTTAGAACGTTTATAACACCATTGTTTGATACGTTAGGAAATATAACCAACTATCTATCAGTAAAAGAAAATATTACAGATAAAATACAAGCCGAGGCGCGTATCCAAAATCTAGCGTATTTTGATCAACTGACGGGGTTGCCCAATCGTATTAGGCTGAATGATCGTTTTAATTATTCGATAAGCTTGGCTCAGCGGGCAGAGCAAACTTTAACAGTGATGTTTTTTGATATTGACCATTTTAAAACGATTAACGATACCTTAGGTCATAACGCGGGAGATAAACTGCTGATCGAGTTAACGCGTCGTTTTAAAACGGTTCTTCGAGATGAGGACACCTTATCTCGTATGGGCGGCGATGAATTTATTTTGCTCTTACCCGAAACAGATGAGCAGGGTGCGTCAGTAGTCGCAGCAAAACTGCTTAATATGGTTGCAGAACCCTATGAATTTAACGGTAATGAAATAGTAAGTACTATTTCAATTGGGATTGCACTTTATCCGCATGATGGACGAGACGTTGAAACATTGTCTAAGAATGCTGATACAGCAATGTATCGCGTTAAAAAATCAGGACGAAATGATTTCTGCTTCTTTACTAAAGAAATGCAGGCACATTCGACACGAATTTTGCAACTAACCAATGCACTTCGTCATGCTTTAGAGCGAGATGAGCTGCAGTTGTATTATCAGCCTCAAATAGGACTGCAAGATGGCCATGTCGTCGGCGCAGAGGCATTACTTCGTTGGAGGCATCCGGATTTAGGCATGATTTCTCCGGTGGAATTTATCCCTATTGCAGAATCCAGTGGCTTGATATTAGCAATTGGCGAATGGGTATTACGTACTGCAGCAAAACAATTGAAACACTGGTTAGAGAGTGGATTACCGCCAATGATGCTGGCGGTTAATATATCCGCTGTGCAATTTCGTCATCCAAACCTGTCTAAATGTGTGACACAGATCCTTGATGAAGTTCAATTATTGCCAGAGTATTTAGAGTTAGAACTAACCGAGTCTGTGGCAATGGATGATCCGAAAAACGCTATTGACGTAATGAATAAATTGAGTAGCTGTGGTGTTAGAATGTCGATAGACGACTTTGGTACAGGTTATTCCAGCTTAAATTATTTGAAAAAATTTAAAGTGTATAAGCTGAAGATTGATCAATCTTTTGTGCGAGATATTAGTACGAGCATCGATGATAAAACGATTGTGACGACAATTATTAATATGGCGGGAAGTCTAGGAATGAAAGCAATAGCTGAAGGGGTTGAAACTGCGAGTCAGTTAGAATTTTTGCGCTCACAAGGCTGTGAAGAAGTTCAGGGGTATTATTTCAGTCCACCATTACCCAAAGACGATTTTGAGGCTTATGTTCGAAATAAAATGATCTGAGGGCGTTAATTTTTCAGCTTGTTTAGCTAGTTATACTTGGCATAAGTGTCATTTCAGCCTAAAATTACATTGATGAACATTCAACAACAAAATTTAATATTCTTCACGGCGGTTTTTGGGCCGCGGTCTTTTGTTGTATCTAGTTTTTGTTCATTACTCCTGCTACGACTGCCTTAGGGCAACTATTTTAGCAATCCCAAAAATCGGTTTCAGTATCGATAAAAAACCTTACCTATATAACTGTTAGTGTCTGCGTAAATGGAGCAGGAAAAATGAGTGATAAATTAATAATTTTTGATACCACCTTGAGAGATGGCGAGCAGAGCCCTGGTGCCTCAATGACCAAGGATGAGAAGGTCCGTATTGCGAAGTCATTAGAGCGCATGCGTGTTGACATCATCGAAGCAGGCTTTCCAATCGCGAGCATTGGTGATTTTGAAGCCGTACAAGCGGTGGCTAATGCCGTTACTGAAAGCCGAATTTGTGGCCTAGCACGTGCTTTAGATGCGGATATCGATCGCGCTGGTGAAGCATTAAAAGGTGCAAACGCATCGCGTATTCATACTTTTATTGCGACGTCGCCTATTCATATGAAGATGAAACTCCGTATGGAACCAGAACAGGTTATAGAAAATGCGGTAAAAGCAGTATTACGGGCGCGACGTTACACCGACGATGTTGAGTTTTCACCTGAAGATGCTGGTCGCAGTGATCCTGATTTCTTATGCCGAATTTTAGAAGCGGTGATTGATGCAGGAGCAACAACGTTAAATATTCCCGATACTGTGGGTTATAACTTGCCTCATCAGTTTGGTCAGTTAATTTACGACTTACGGGCGCGTATTCCAAATGCTGATAAAGCAATTTTTTCTGTGCACTGTCACAATGACTTAGGTTTAGCTGTGGCGAATTCATTGTCTGCGGTATTAAATGGTGCGCGTCAGGTTGAATGTACGATTAATGGCTTAGGTGAACGAGCAGGTAATGCTGCACTTGAAGAAGTGGTGATGGCAGTACGTACTCGTCAGGATATGTTTAGCTGTGACACGACGATCGATACTACGCAAATCTTAGCGGCATCACGCTTAGTTTCTGGCATAACGGGATTCACCGTTCAACCTAATAAAGCGATTGTGGGTACTAATGCCTTTGCTCATGAGTCAGGAATTCATCAAGACGGCGTGTTAAAAAATCGTGAAACATATGAAATTATGCGAGCTGAGGATGTGGGCTGGAATACCAATCGGATGGTGTTAGGTAAACATTCAGGACGCAATGCGTTCCGTACGCGTTTAGAAGAATTAGATATCGAGTTTGAATCTGAAACAGACTTAAATGCAGCATTTAGACGTTTTAAAGAATTAGCTGATAAAAAACATGAAATCTTTGATGAAGATTTACAAGCCTTAGTCAGTGATGCAGTGACACCGGATAATGAACGTGTGCGTTTAATCTCGTTAAAAGTATGTAGCGAAACAGGTGAAACACCGATTGCCTCTATCACTTTATCCGTTGACGACAAAGAAAGTCAGGTCGAAATGGCGGGCAGTGGTCCTGTTGATGCCGCTTATTGTGCGATTGAAGCCATTGTGCAAAGTCATACAGAATTGCAATTGTATTCAGTCAATAACATTACCAGCGGTACTGATTCACAAGGTGAAGTGAATGTGCGTCTAGAAAAAGGTGGCCGGATTGTCAGTGGGCAGGGCGCAGATACTGACATCGTAATTGCATCCGCAAAAGCGTATATCAACGCGCTCAATAAAATCTTGGTGCCAGTCGATCGCGCACATCCACAAGTTTAATGATGTCACACGTTAAATAATGCTAGCTCCCGGACAGTTATCAACTCTTACAGAGATGGGGATCCCTGTCTGGGAGCTTCGTTCGCAAGCAAGTTCTAGTCTTGTAGAGACTATCGAGCCTAGTATTACTCAATCATATGAACCCTTGCCCAATGTTGATTGTTTGATGGTGGTAGCAGATGAAGATTTTAACGATGAGGCGCAACGATTATTACAGGCAATGCTATTTTCGATTGGTTTAACGGCTAATAATTCTGCCATTGTCTCACCCAAGCAGCTTAGCCTGTTACAAACTGAAACAAGCCAACATAAAATAGTCGTCGCATTTGGCGACCAACTGATACCACAGGCTTTAAATGCACTGGCGATAGACCGCGGCCATATTTATTCGTCAGCAGATTCTACGGTTAACATTATTATCAGTTTGTCGTTAAGGTCTTTATTGGCATCACCGGCTAAAAAAGCATTAGCATGGCAAGATTTACAGCTGGTTAAAATGGCTTACTCACCTGAATATTCTCAATAATGAATGTTCGCAATATGCACGCACAGGATGTGGCTACGGTATTGGGCATAGAGCAGAATGCTAATCAATTTCCTTGGGATAAAAAAAGTTTTGAAGATAGCCTAAAAACCGGTCATCAAGCATGGGTTTTTTATGAAAAAGCTGATGATATAGTGGGATTTGCTATTGTTCAACGGGTGCTGGATGAAGCGCATTTACTGAATATCTGTGTCAAACCTGCGGCGCAAGGTCGCGGTTTAGGTAAAGCGATCGTTCAGCATGTGATTGATTATGCCAATAGTATTTCAGCCGTTATTATTTTGCTTGAAGTTCGCCGAAGTAATGAACGCGCACAACAGCTTTATTTGCAATCAGGCTTTAATGAAATGTCAGTCCGGAAAGGCTATTACCCGGCTAAAGAAGGGCGTGAAGATGCCATTTTGATGGCGATGGATTTGGATTTAATGTCTTTCTTTAGCGAGTAGAGTTAACAAAGAAAAGAAGAAAGCGTAAAACTGCCAAACGGCTTTCAATAATAAGAGCCTAGCGTGGCGGCTCTTATGGCTCTTATCGATGTTTAGGTGTTTCCAAGCCTGCTTCCGCCATGGCTACTGCTCGAAAAACAGCACGGGCTTTATTCATCGTTTCTTGCCATTCCATTTCAGGCACAGAGTCATAAACAATGCCAGCGCCAGCTTGTATGTGTAAGGTATTGTCTTTAATCACTGCAGTACGTATAGCAATGGCCGTATCCATATTACCTGACCATGATAAATAACCCACAGCGCCGGCATAAACACCGCGTTTAACAGGTTCTAGTTCGTCAATAATTTCCATCGCTCGCACTTTAGCCGCACCACTTACGGTGCCAGCAGGGAAAGTAGCACGTAGTGCATCGATGCAGGTCATATTGGGTACAACTTGACCTGTGACATTAGAAACAATGTGCATAACGTGGGAATAACGTTCAACAATCATTTTATCGGTGAGTTTAACGGTACCGATTTGGCTTACTCGTCCCGCATCATTGCGACCTAAATCAATCAGCATGAGATGTTCAGCCAGCTCTTTAGGATCGGCTAGCAAATCCAGTTCAAGTGCTTTATCTTCTTCAGGTGTTTTACCACGTGGACGAGTACCGGCAATCGGACGAACAGTGATTTCATTGTCTTCCATTCGTACCAAAATTTCTGGTGATGATCCGACAATATGGAAATCTTCCAGATTGAGATAATACATATAAGGTGATGGGTTTAACGTGCGTAGAGCGCGGTATAAATCCATAGGTTGTGCAGCAAAAGGGATCGATAAGCGTTGTGACAATACGACTTGCATGATGTCGCCATCGGTAATGTATTGTTTGGCTTTTTCTATAGCATCAATAAAACCATCATGGGTAAAACCAGAGATGAAGTCATTTTCATCGACGGCTTTACCAATATGAGATGAGCTATATTTCGGAGTCGCTGTGCGTAAGTTTAGGGTTAACTTATCGAGATTAGATTGTGCCTGTTGGTAGGCATTATCCGTGCTTGGATCGGCATGTACAATGATAAATAATCGACCAGATAAGTTATCAAAGACAATTAAATCATTCGATACCATTAATAAAATATCAGGGCAGCCTAGGGGATCAGGGTTAGGGCAGGCGCCTAAGCGCGGCTCAACATAACGCACCGTATCATAGCCAAAATAACCGACTAAACCACCATTAAACCGTGGTAAATCAGCCAAGTCTGGCACCTTATATTGTTGCTGAAAGCTTTCTATCCATGACAGCGGATCTGATGACGTTGTTTGTTCAATCACTTCGCCATGATGTTTAACTTCAATGTCTTGGCCAGTAATTCGCACCACCGTTTCACTTGGCAAACCAATAATGGAATAACGTCCCCATTTTTCACCACCGTGTACTGATTCCAGTAAATAGGAATAAGGAGCATCAGCTAACTTTAGATAGGTGCTTAACGGCGTATCTAGGTCTGCTAATACTTCACGTACCAGAGGGATTCGGTTATAGCCTTGTTCGGCTAGTTGTTTAAATTCTGCCAGTTTCATTGCTTGGGTTTAAACCTAAAATAAGTCTGCAAGTTCTGCAAAGGTATCTATCACTGCATCGGGGTTAGCAGTACGAATATCAACGCCGTGATTATAGCCATAACTCAGGCAAACAATCGAAAATCCTGCCGCGCGGGATGCTTGAACATCATTGATGGAATCACCAATCATCAGCGCATTTTCAGGGTTGATACCAAAAAAATTTGCACCATATAATAAAGGTGCAGGATCGGGTTTTTTCAATGGCAGAGTATCACCACTGATCACAATATCAAAAAATTCAAATAGACCAAGATGTTTTAAGATTGGCAAAGTGAATTGTTCATCTTTATTGGTCACGCAACCCAACTTAATATTCTGACTTTTAAGCCACGTTAATCCATGTTTAACGGCGGGATATAACTCACTACGTATACTCGAATTATTAGCATAAAATGTCATGAAAATAGGCTGTGCTTTTGCAAAAAGAGTTGCATCTGCTTCGCCATCTATTTGATCCATTAATGCGCGCTCAATAAGTCGAGACACGCCATTACCTACCCATAAACGAACTTTGTCTTCACCTCGAACAGGCATGCCGAGTGCTTTCATTGTTTCATCGACACACCATGCGAGGTCAGGCACGCTATCAACTAGCGTGCCATCCAGATCAATTAACGCCATTTCTGGTTTAGGCAAGGCCATTTAGATTTTTGCTAATGCCAATTCTGCACGCATTGCAGCTACAACGGTTTCATAATGATGTGGATCATTTTTGTCCGCAGCACCAAATAACGCAGAACCTGCAACAAAAGTACGTGCGCCAGCTTCAGCAATTTCACGAATGTTTTTAACATTGACGCCGCCATCGATTTCTAGATCGATGTCATAACCGCTTTCATCGATCATTTTGCGTGCTTCACGCAATTTTTCTAAGGTGTGTGGAATAAAAGATTGACCACCGAAACCAGGGTTAACAGACATCAATAAAATACGGTCAACTTTATCTAAAACATGGGCTGCTAACGATAAAGGTGTAGCAGGGTTAAACACTAAACCTGTTTTACAGCCTTCTGCTTTAATCAATTGTAATGTGCGATCGATATGTTCAGAAGCTTCAGGGTGGAAGGTAATGAATGTCGCGCCTGCTTTAGCAAAATCAGGAATGATACGATCAACCGGTTTAACCATTAAATGAACGTCAATTTCGTGCGTTACACCATGTTTACGTAGTGCATCACAAACTAGAGGACCAATCGTTAGGTTAGGGACGTAATGGTTATCCATTACATCAAAATGAACGATATCTGCGCCTGATGCTAATACGTTATCAACTTCTTCGCCCAAACGAGCAAAGTCAGCAGAAAGGATTGATGGAGCAATTTTAAAAGTAGCCATAATATTACCTGTTAGTTTATGTTAATGGTGTGCTTACGGGTTAAAACCCGATACTTTACCGCATGTGATGGCTTTTTTCAGCTTTTGTAAAGGTATACTGATATATTATTTCTTGAGATCTTGGTCTAGGAGTGTGAGCGTGCAACGATTTCCAACCATATTACTTAGCCTAATATTAATCATTTTATCGCCGATGTGTTTAGCTGCGGATGATAACGCTGAAACTAAGCCTACAACAGCTGAGGCGATACAAGCAGATCAAAATATAATGATACGCCAGATGACATTGATTACAGGCTACCAGCCATTGTCGGTTGCTGGACAGGAGGTTGACGCTACTTTTCTTGAAGAAACGCTTGGAGAAGTGCATGGCGCGATCGTACTTTTACATGATCAAGGTGAAGACCTTGAAAGTAGGGGCGTGATTACTCCGTTACGACATGAGATGCTGCAATATGGCTGGTCAACCTTAAGTCTGATGTTAGATTATCCATTTACTCCTAACATTTTACTGGCGATTGATCCTGAAGCTGTAGTCACAAATACTGATGACGCTGCGAGTATTAAAGAATCCGTGTCCACCACAGACACGGCAGAAGATGCAATCGACGAGACTCAAAAAGAGAGTTCGGTAGCATTACCACCTATTTCGAATCAACAGCGTATCGAAGCTGCTGTTGCGTTATTAGTGGCAAAAGGCATAAAGCGTATTGTATTTATAGGTCATGGAAAGGGGGGAGAAATTGCTATAAATGCCTTAGCTAGCTTGACGACACCTATTTCAGCGTTAATGTTAGTGGGTACCGGTGACTTAGAAAGCGATGATGTTTTTAAAACCTTTAATCAGCCAATATTCGATGTGTACGGAGATCAAGATTTAGAGGGAGTATCAGCAGCAGTTAAAGCAAGAAAAGTAGTTATGAAACGTAGTGGCAACATTCGGTATACTTCCCGTGAAATTATTGGGGCTAATCATGTATTTTATGGTTTAGAGCCCATGCTAATTGCTAGCGTGCGAGGTTGGTTACACGCCACTTTTGTTAAACAGGAAGCAAGTGAATAATGCGGCTTTATTATGATGGTTTAGTAGTGCATCAATCCCAGTCAGATGATGGGGTTATTGAAGTGGTTGATCTGGGCGATACACGCTCGCTACATTTTGGTACGTTTCCTCGTCAAAGTAGCATGTCTTTACGTACACCCTACACGCTAGAGCTGAGTTACACTGAAGCAATGATGGCCTGTTTAATTTTAAACGCGAACCCAGAAAATATATTGGTTATCGGCTTAGGGGGAGGCTCTATCGTAAAATTTCTGCTTCACCATTACCCGGATTGTCAGATAGATGTTGTCGAATATCGCCAAGATGTTATTGACGTGGCACAGCGTTATTTTGGTGTGCCAAGCGATGATCCTCGATTAACGATTCATCATGGTGATGGCTATTTGTTTGTACAAGAACATTATTATCAAGCAGAAAGTCATTATGATCTGTTATTAGTTGATGCCTATGACCATGTAGGCATGGCGGCTAGTGTAGGTGTTCAGGCTTTTTTTGATGCTTGTGCTGGGATATTATGTGCACACGGTGTGATGAGTATTAATTTGTGGGGTAGTGAACATGCTTTATTTAACCAAACCATGGCACGAATAAATCATAGTTTTGAAGGCAGAACGATGATATTACCTGTAAAAAATAAAGGCAATGTTATCGGTTTAGCTACCATGCGACCGGTCAATACTGCCGCATTAAAAAAACGTCAAGCCTCGGTTGAATTGCAGGAGTCACAATTGAACATTAGCTTACCCAAATCATTACAAGCACTGACAAGACAGCATCGTTCGGTTATTAGTCGGATATTTTCATAATGTTAAAAAGCGCATTTGTAATAAAGTTTTTAACGATAACATTGCTGCTGACGACGTCACTATTCATCTCAGCGAAAACAAACGACAACATAGAAATAGTCATTTCTCGCTCAGCACACACACTGAGTATTAAACAGGGTGATGTCACATTAAATACCTTTAAAGTTGCTTTTGGTAGTGGCGGGAAAAAAGCCAAACTTAAAGAAGGCGATCGCACAACGCCGAAAGGAACTTATCACATCAACAAAATACGTGACAGTGAGAACTTCCACATGTTTATGCTATTAAATTATCCAAATATGGAAGATGCAAAACAGGCCTTAAAAAATGATGTGATTACTCGGAAACAATATCGCGCTATTTTACTTGCACATATTGAAGGACGATTGCCGCCGCAAAATACTGCTCTAGGCGGCTCAGTAGGCATCCACGGTATTGGTATTGAAACCGAAGAAAAATTAGAAATTCATCAGTTTATAGATTGGACAAAAGGCTGTATTGCAATGCGTAACAAGGAAATTGACACGCTTAATAATTATATTAAGCCTGGAACAAAAGTTATCATTACAGATTGATTCTTGATTGATTTTGTCGGTTATTTGCATAATTTGCTAGAATAAGCGGTTAAATATCGTCTAATCTTGTCAAAAGGTGCCCTGCATGCACGCTGCTCCAGATCTTTTTTCTCATCGTAAATTTTGGGCTCACCGCCTTGGTGTTGCGCCACAATTACCTATGTCTCGTGAAGAAATGGATGAGCTTGGCTGGGATTCATGTGACATTATCCTTGTTACAGGTGATGCCTATATCGATCACCCAAGTTTTGGTATGGCCTTAATTGGTCGTTTATTAGAGAATCAAGGCTTTCGAGTAGGCATTATTTCTCAACCAGATTGGTTGAGTGCTGATGATTTCAAAAAACTAGGTAAACCAAATCTATTTTTTGGTGTGACTGGCGGTAATATGGATTCGATGGTGAATCGTTATACATCTGATCGTCGTGTGCGTAGTAATGATGCTTATACGGCAGATGGTGAAGGCGGTAAACGCCCTGATCGCTGTGTGGTTGCTTATAGTCAACGTTGCCGTGAAGCCTATAAAGGCGTACCTATTATTATCGGTGGTATTGAGGCCAGTTTGCGCCGTATCGCTCACTTTGATTATTGGTCAGAGAAAGTTCGTCGTAGCGTTATTATGGATGCTAAAGCCGATATCTTGGTTTATGGCAATGGCGAGCGTCAAGTGGTAGAAATTGCCCATCGTTTAGCTGCCAATGAACCTGTTGGTGAACTTACAGACATTCGCGGTACAGCCTTTATCACTAAACATGGCCAACGTGATGGGTGGTGGGAAAAGGATTCAACGAGTGTCGATACGCCGGGCAAGATTAATCCTCCGATTGATCCCTATGCCATGCAAACTGAAGCAAGTTGTGCCGATGAAAAAGCCAAACCTGAAAATATAAAACCAGCAAATACGCAAGATGAAAGCACAACAGCGAATACCAATATTATTCGCTTTCATAAAATAATGCCTAAAGATTCATCAATGAGTGTGATTCGTTTACCGGCTTATAATGAAGTGCGTAATGATCCCATTTTGTATGCACATACGTCACGAATCCTGCATTTAGAGACCAACCCAGGTAATGCCTTGGCATTAGTGCAACAACATGGTGAACGCGATGTGTGGCTAAACCCGCCACCGATTCCTCTAAAAACAGAAGAAATGGATGGCGTGTTCGATTTGCCATATAGCCGCGTTGCTCATAAATCGTATGGCGATAAAAATATTCCTGCTTATGAAATGATTCGTTTTTCGGTCAACATCATGCGTGGTTGTTTTGGCGGCTGTACTTTTTGTTCTATTACTGAACATGAAGGACGTATTATTCAAAGCCGTTCTGAAGATTCGATTATTAAAGAAGTAGAAGCGATTCGCGATACAACACCTGGTTTTACAGGTGTGATCTCAGATTTAGGCGGTCCTACGGCCAATATGTATCGTCTAGCGTGCAAGAGTGAGGAGATTGAAGCGAGTTGCCGACGTCTATCTTGCGTGTTCCCCGGTATATGTAAAAATTTGAATACCGACCATACACCGCTGATTAAGCTTTATCGTCGTGCGCGAGCATTGCCGGGAATCAAGAAGATCTTAATAGCATCAGGCTTGCGTTATGACCTTGCTGTATTATCACCGGAATATGTTAAAGAACTGGTGACACATCATGTCGGTGGTTATCTTAAAATTGCCCCTGAACATACCGAAGAAGGTCCGCTTGAGCAGATGATGAAGCCGGGCATTGGCACTTACGATAAGTTCAAAGCCATGTTTGATAAATATTCAAAGGCGGCGGGGAAAGAACAATATTTAATTCCTTACTTTATTGCCGCCCATCCCGGCACTACCGATAAAGATATGTTGAATTTAGCTTTGTGGCTTAAAAACAATGGTTTCAAAGCTGATCAAGTACAAGCTTATTTACCATCACCCATGGCTGCAGCGACGGCAATGTATCATTCTGGTAAGAATACCTTACATAAAGTGCGGCGTTCAGGTGGTGATATTACTGTACCAAAGGGCATTAAAGTACGCCGTTTACATAAAGCTTTTTTACGTTATCACGATGCTGAAAACTGGCCTATGTTACGTGATGCGCTACAAAAAATGGGTCGTGCTGATTTGATTGGTAATGGTAAAAAACATCTCATACCTTCGTGGCAACCTGCTGGTACTGGCGAGCAGGGTGAAGGTAAGCGTAAAGCGGGTGCTCAGAAAAATGTCTCATTCCGTACTCAACATGTACGCGCTAAAGTAGTGGGTAATAAATCGACATCAGGCAAGACTAAACAGCGTCGCCGTTAAGCTTATCGCAATACTAAAAGATACCGTTTGAATTGAGCAGCAATCTAATTGCTGCTCAATTTGGCTAGTTGGCATAACCGTGACAACTCTAGCTCTAGCGTAGTGTGGGCTTTGGCTTTCGAACTATGATTGATTAATGAGTTCGAGCGGCTTGTAAGTGTTTTATTGTCTAGGCTCAAATCCCATTTCTTATTGGTCATAGGATCTTTATTATTGTAATAAAAAATAAACTTATCTATAGCTAAAATTGTAATGGGAATAGTGAGACTAAGGGCATATAAGTAAGTGTTATTAGCTTGCTGGACTAGAGTTTTTGAAGCTAGAATGATATTCAACAACTAAGTTTAGTCATTATTATGATGTGGGAACAAATAATGCCAATAAGAAAGCAAAAGGGAATCGCGATTTCACCATTTATTTTATGGCTATTGGTCTTGGCTAATACAGCAGGTCTTGGCTGCTACTATTACCTGAATTATATGAAAGCAGATGAAATACCTAATATAGTCGGTACATGGCAGGGCCAAAACCTGACGGTATCCGAGCTTAAAGGCTATAAAACATCAGACAATAAAGTTGTTACGATCACCGAACAAAAAGACCGTCGTTTTCGCGGCACCTTTAACTATTCCGATGGCACAAAAAACTTTTTTGGTGTGATTTATCCAGATAACTCATCATTTACATGGGTTTCTAGTAATAGCCATGGCTTTAATCATGGTCGAATTTTAGGCAAAGACAAAATAGCTGCGTGTTATGTTGAAACGTGGGAGCAGGCTACTGTTGGCTGTGCAACGCTTGAGCGTCAAGAATAGATGATGCAAGCTGAATATCCTTTCGTTAGTCAAAGTAAATTACCAAATTTTTACTCCTACGTTATGGGAAGGAAGATCTGCCACAGTTAATGAGGTATTGTAATGAATAAAATGAACGACAACCATTATCACTTATTTGTGCTTAGGCATGGCAAGGCAACTAATGCTGAGTTTGCTCAAGATTTTGAACGAGTATTAACCGATACAGGGATCGAACAGGCTGAAAAGATAGGGGATTGGATGTTTGCTAATAACCTTAATCCAGATAGAGTGCTGACTTCATCTGCAAAACGGGCATTAATGACAACAAGGATCGTCACCGAAAAGTTAAATGTTGCGCCCGAAAAGGTTCAGCTGGCCAGCGAGATTTATAATGCTAACCTTGATGTGTTACTTGAAGTATTAGCAAATAGCTCTGCTCAAGATCGTAAAATATTACTTGTTGGTCATAATCCATCATTAGAGAATTTGGTCGACTATTTACTGTCAGCGACCATTACCCATGAGCTAGAAAATGATGGCCGTTTATTTCCGGCTAGTCTCGTGCATCTTGAAATGAATGTTGATTGGTCTCAACTTAGCCCATACTGTGCTCAACTGGTATCTATCACACATGGTAAATTTCTATCTTAAAAAGTTAAAACAATATTAAGCTTATGCTTAGTTACCGAGTCACTGATGCTTATAAGGCTAACAAAATGAAAATCAAGATCAAAGATTTCAAAGTTCAGCAAGGGGATAAAGTGAAACTTGATAGCTGGCCTACACAAGTAGATGCGGTTTACAACTCAAAGAAGCATTATCGAAAATTACTTAAACAACAGGTAGAGCAACTCAGCGATTTACAGCAGCTACAATACGCCGTAAACAACTATTCAGTATTACTAATTTTTCAGGCAATGGATGCTGCAGGTAAAGATGGGGCGATTCGACATGTTATGTCAGGCATTAATCCTCAAGGTTGTCAGGTATTTAGTTTTAAACAACCTAGTGCCTCGGAGTTGGACCATGACTTTTTATGGCGTACTTCAAAATGTCTGCCGGAGCGTGGTCGGATCGGCATTTTTAACCGATCTTATTATGAAGAAGTGTTAATCGTTCGGGTTCATTCTGACATTCTGCATAAGCAAGGCTTGCCAGCTGATTTAATTGACGAAAAAACGGTCTGGAATGAACGCTATGATTCAATCGTTGATCTGGAAAAACATCTTTTTCGTAATGGCACACGAATCATTAAGTTTTTTCTTCACCTATCGAAAGATGAACAGCGGAACCGTTTTATTCACCGTATTGATAAGCCAGAAAAAAACTGGAAATTCAGTGTTGGAGATATTGAAGAACGTAAATATTGGGATAAATATATGCATGCCTACGAACAGTGCATCAGTTCGACAAGTACGGAAAGTGCGCCATGGTATGTCGTGCCGGCGGATGATAAAAAAAATGCACGATTAATTGTGTCACAGGTGATTGTTGACACGCTTAAATCACTTAATATGCACTACCCCCAAGTCGATGAAAAACGTCAGCAAGAATTATTGTCAATCCGCGAACAACTTATAAACGAAGAATAAGCTTTAAAATAGTGAATGTGCACATGGGAAAGTCGAGTGTTCGACTTTCTAGTTAATTTCAGTTCCTTTATGTCATTCTTCACTGAGTGTTTTGAAATGTTGGTTGATATCTTTGAGATGATGTTGAACATAGTCTAAAAATGCTTGAGCCACCGTGGTTGGATGTTTACCAGAAGGATAGACTAAACACCAGCTTCGGCGCAGTGGGAATCCTTTTATTGCGACTGTTTTGAGACTACCTATTTTAAGCTCAGATAATACGCTTAGTTTCGGTAATACACCTACTCCCATTCCTGCGATGACACCATGTTTAATTGCTTCATTTGAGCCCATCTCCATTAAAGGGTTCATCGTGAGTCGATGTTGTTGACAATGTTGTTCTAAGGCGAGACGAGTACCTGAGCCGGACTCGCGTAACAAAAGGTTGGCATCGAGAAACTGCTGTGGCGTTAGTTTCTTTCTTCGTTTGAAAGAATGTGCCGCTGAAATTACAGGTATCAGCTCATTGTCTAAGAAAGGTAATGAATATAAAGCGCGATCATTTGGCACCATCCCCATGATTAACAGGTCATCGGTATTATTATCCAGTAATGTCAAAGCTTGACCGCGGTTGACTATACGAAGCTTGACGTTGACCGCGGGATGTAAGTCCATAAAACCTTTTAATAAATAAGGCACGATGGATTGTACCGTCGTTACAGCACCAAGACTTAACTCGCCAGAAAGCTTGCCATCAAGGCTATGCAAATCACTCTGTAGGTAGCCCACCTGATCAAACAATTTTTGTACGCGTTGAGCAACATGTTCACCAGCGCGAGTGCAATACACTTTACGACCAACATACTCGAATAAAGGTTGCCCCAAGGCTTCTTCAAGTTTACGGATTTGTGAGCTTACAGCGGGCTGTGTTAAACCCAGTAAATCTGCCGCTTTCCGGTAACCTTGTTGCTCATAGACAGCCTGAAAAACTTGCAGTTGACGGAAAGATAGACGACTCAGTAATTGTTGGAAAGTTTGTTGCATTTCAGACCTTTAGAATTATGCATAAGGTTTAGCTTATCATTGTCTAAAATTATATCAATTATTCTTTATGTAGTCTTTACTCTAAGCTTGCTGGAAATTAAAATGTGAGAGTATAGCGATGCTAAAAAAAGTTCTGATCGCCAACCGAGGTGAAATAGCCGTTCGAATTATCCGTGCCTGCGCTGAGATGGGTATACGTTCAGTGGCCATTTATACTGAACCTGACCGCTATGGCTTGCATGTTAAAAGGGCAGACCAATCATTCTCGTTAGGTGACGATCCCCTAGCTGGTTATTTAGACCCATTAAGAATTGTGAAGCTTGCAGTAGAAACAGGTTGTGATGCGATTCATCCTGGTTATGGTTTCCTGTCAGAAAATGCAGAGTTTGCGCGCCTTTGTGAAAAGAACAATATTACGTTTATCGGCCCTAAATCTAGTGTTATCGCTGGTATGGGCGATAAAACATCCGCTCGTGACAGTATGCGAAAAGCGGGTGTTCCTATAACGCCAGGCTCTGAAGGAAATTTAGCAGACTTAGATGAAGCTTTGGCGTTGGCTGAAGAATTTGGCTATCCAATCATGATTAAAGCGACATCTGGTGGTGGAGGTCGAGGTATTAGACGATGCGATAGTGCCGCAGAGCTTCGTCAGCAATATCCACGCGTCATTTCGGAAGCCACCAAAGCATTTGGTTCTGCTGAAGTTTTCCTAGAAAAATGTATTGTTAACCCTCGACATATTGAAGTACAGATATTAGCGGACAAACATGGCAATGTGGTTCACTTATATGAACGTGATTGTTCTATTCAGCGCCGTAATCAAAAATTAATCGAAATAGCTCCAAGTCCACAGCTTACCCCAGAACAACGTGATTACATGGGTAATTTAGCTGTGCGAGCAGCAAAAGCGGTTGGCTATGAAAATGCTGGAACGGTTGAGTTTTTGTTGACCGGTAATGAAGTGTATTTCATGGAAATGAATACCCGTATTCAAGTAGAACATACGATTACCGAACAAATTACGGGTGTTGATGTTGTACGAGAACAACTTCGGATAGCTGCGGGTTTGACGCTTAGCTATCGCCAGCAAGATATTCAATATCGTGGTTTTGCATTGCAGTTTCGTATTAATGCAGAAGATCCGAAAAATGATTTTTTACCGAGCTTTGGTCGCATCACTCATTATTACGCGCCTGGTGGCCCAGGAGTACGTGTTGATACGGCGATATACACTGGTTATGAAATTCCCCCCTATTATGACTCGATGTGTCTGAAACTGGTGGTGTGGGCTTTAGATTGGGAAGACGTGCTGAACCGAGGCCAACGCGCACTCGATGATATGCGCTTACATGGTATTAAAACCACGGCCAACTACTACAAGCAGATCCTTAACCATCCAGACTTTCGTTCTGGTCATTTTAATACCAGTTTTGTACCTGATCACCCTGAATTATTGAACTATTCCGATAAACAACATCCAAGCGCGGTTGCGCTGGCATTGGCCGCTGCTATTGCAGCCCACACAGGCTGGTAAGCCTAAAACCGCTGGAGAACACATGAAACCGATACAAATTACCGACGTTATTTTAAGAGATGCACATCAGTCACTGATTGCGACTCGCATGCGCACTGACGACATGTTGCCTATATGTGACAAGCTGGATCGAGTAGGCTATTGGTCTTTAGAAGTCTGGGGCGGCGCCACTTTTGATGCCTGCGTACGTTTTCTCAAAGAAGATCCTTGGGAAAGGTTACGGTCATTGAAACAGGCTTTGCCTAATACTCGTTTGCAGATGTTGCTTCGTGGTCAGAACTTATTGGGTTACCGTCATTACGCCGATGATGTGGTTCGCGCTTTTGTTGAGCGTGCTGCAGAAAACGGCATTGATGTATTTAGGGTCTTTGATGCCCTTAATGATCTTCGTAATTTAGAAACAGCAATGACTGCTGTGAAAAAAGCGGGTAAACACGCCCAAGGGACTATTGCTTACACGACGAGTCCTGTTCATACTCCTGAGTTATTTGTCACTCAAGCTAAAGCACTGCGTGATATGGGGGCTGACTCAATTGTTATTAAAGATATGGCTGGTTTGTTAGCCCCATATCCGACCTATGATTTGGTTAAGGCGATTAAGGCAGAAGTTGATTTGCCGTTAGTGCTTCACAGTCATTCAACCGCCGGTTTAGCCGCACAATGTCAGTTGAAGGCTATAGAAGCGGGTGCAGATCGAATTGATACTGCTATATCTGCTTTTGCTTGGGGTACGAGTCATCCCGCAACCGAGTCGCAAGTTGCGGCATTACGTAATACACAATGGGATACCGGACTGGATCTTGAACTTTTAGGTGAAATTGCCAGCTATTTCCGTGATATTCGTCAGAAATATCATCAGTTTGAAAGCGAATTTACTCGCGAAGATGTATCGGTTCAAATTAACCAAGTACCTGGCGGCATGATGTCGAATTTGGCGAATCAACTTAAAGAACAAAATGCCCTCGATCGCATTCAAGAGGTATTTGCAGAAATTCCTCGGGTTAGAGCAGACTTAGGCTACCCGCCGTTAGTGACACCTACATCACAAATTGTCGGCACTCAAGCCGTTTACAATGTATTAGCTGGTGAACGTTACAAAACGATTACGAATGAGGTTAAACGCTATTTGCAAGGTGGTTATGGTCAAGCTCCTGCACCCGTAAATCCTCAATTACAGAAAAAAGCCATTGGTAATGAGCAGGTTATTGATTCACGTCCTGCCGATGAACTCTCACCTGAAATGACTAAGTTAAGAGCCGAAATCGGTGAGCTAGCCTTATCAGAAGATGATGTTCTGACCTATGCGATGTTTCCTGAGTTAGGCCGTGAATACTTACAACAACGCCGAGATGGCACATTAAAGCCTGAAGTTCTATTACCTGAAAATAGCGTTAGACAAGGTAGTGAAGCCATGGCAACCGAGTTTAAGATTGATGTGCATGGTGAAAGTTATGAGGTCGCTATAACCGGTGTTGGTGATGTGGGGGGGGGCAAACGTAAGTTTTATCTCTCACTTGATGGTATGCCTGAAGAGGTTACCTTTGAATCTCTTAATGAATATGTCAGCGCAAGCAGTGGCGGTCATGACCGGAAAAAAGCAACTGAACCAGGCCATGTTACTGCGCCACTACCAGGTAATGTTTTTGAAATCTTCGTTAAAGAAGGTGACGTGGTCGAAGCAGGACAGTCTTTGCTGGTTATGGAGGCAATGAAAATGGAGACGGAATTGTTGGCAAATATTTCTGGAACGATCAAGGCCGTTTATGTCAGCAAAGGAGACCGTGTTACGCCAGGAGAGACATTAATCGAAATCGCTTAAAAATGGACTATCCATACGACAAAAAATGTTTATTGAGTTCGTGAACAAAACCCATCGAAGTAATACCAAGGCCTTAGTGTGATAGCTACTGAGGCCTTGTTCGTTTGGACAATAAGTAACATAATGACTGTAAGTAACTAGAAATTACGGGTGGCGTGCCTGTTAATCAACATAGATATAAGATTAACTATTAATAATAAGCTATTGTTGCTATTCTTTATTTTTTATTTTCTTGATTAGCTTATCTAAAGCTTCATTAACTAAATCTAAGCTATCACTGGATGTGATTAAGTTATTAATACTGGCGGTGACGAGATCTGAGTGTTGTTTAATTATGACACTGTTCTGTGCTATTTCATCCACCGTTAACGTTTGTTCTTGGGTGGACTCTGCGATATGAGCATTTAACTGGCTTATGTTCTCAACCGCCTTAATAACTGGCTCTATAGCACTTTGAGTATTGCCCATTTGAGTGACACACTTTTGTGCAGCTTTACTTTGAATATTGACTGTTTCAGATGCCTCAACACTCGATGCAACTAATTGCTGAATAATGCTGCGGATTTCATCTGTAGAAGAGGTTGTTCTGTGAGCTAATTGTCTCACTTCATCAGCAACGACTGCAAAGCCTCGACCATGTTCACCTGCTCTAGCAGCTTCAATAGCCGCGTTTAAGGCTAGGAGATTAGTTTGTTCCGCGACATTTTGTATGACCTCTAAAACAGCACCAATATTTTTACCATTTTCTTCTAATCTATTCATTATTTGCTCAACAGAGACTAAATTAGTGGCCAAGGCCTGTACTGATAATGCCGTTTGAGTCAGCTGTTGGCTTGCATCAGCGGTTGCTTGATTAGCTAAGATTGCTGAGGTTGAAGCGTTTGCTGCGTTATCTGCTACACCCTTAAACGAATAGGATAATTGGGTAACGGCAGTAGCAACTTGATCTGTTGATGAGTTTTGCTCGCGGGTCAATGACAGGGCTGTTTCTGAGACGGTTCTCATCTCATTGCTGGCGCTGATAATCTGTTGTGACTCAGTACCAAGCTGCTCAATAAGGTTTGCTAAATGAGTTTGTAATTGTAAGCCTGATTTTTCAACAGATACCACTTCTTTGTAATTCATATTTGCTTGCAAGGTCTGGGTGTAATTACCTTTTAATAATTTACGAAGAAAGGCTTCAAGTTGTGTCAAATGTACGACCACTTTATTTTGTAGGGTAAATAATAAGGCGATAGCAAAAGCAATAACGGCAATAGATACTAGCATGGCCCATTTTACGCGCCAGGTTATATCTTGTTTAATTTGGTCTATCTGACCTTGATAACTCGTTAGTAATGATGTTAATTGTTCCATTGAGTGGTTCAGATCTAGCTGACTTGTTTTAGACAAAGCTGCAAGAGCCATCGTATTGTCCAATTCTTTTGTATAACGATTGGTCAGTGATAATAAGGAATCGAGACTTAATTGGCCTATCTCCTCAGGTTCTTGAACAATTAAAGCCTCTTCATCGACTTCAGCGTAAATACCAAAACGGGGCAAAGCGAGAGTGTCATCTAGTATTTGAGCAAAGAGCAGGTTTTCATTAGATAGTGATTGCTTTGAGTTGTCAGATGGCTTATCAAAATACTGTTGCCGATATAAGGTCAGCTTTTCTAACGATTGATTAAGCAGTAGTAGCTGATCAAAAAAGGTGATTTTGCTAGGGTAATCATCGTTATTAGCATTATTGGCATATTTTCTAAGTTGGCCAAGATCGCCTGCACGCTCACGTTCATTATTGAGCAGTAAAGCTTGTGGGTTACTTGCAAGTTTACCGGCCGAACGCACTAGTTGGACGTTATTTTGAAGATGTTTTATCGACTCTTGAATCTCGATATTATCTTGTTCGTTTAACCAAGCGATATTTGTCACCATTAACTGGTCAAGTATCGTTTCTGCTTGCTGTAAATTGTTCGCATCACCAGTGGCTAAGTAGCGCTCAAGCAGAATACGCGTATCAGTATTAAAGGATGATTGATATGTTTGAAAGGTTTGTGAAATTTTGTAGGGTTTGTCTAATTCATTCCAGCCCCATACTCCGATGACAACAGCGCTGATCATAAAACTAACTATGACGGCGATTAGTATTTTAGATACATCCGTTAATTTCACGTTTTACCACAATAAGTAATTTAATTAACGCAGTAGTGTAGGTGTTAATTATGACAAATTTGTTACATGTGGTTGCAGCGCTATGATGTCTATTATTGCAGACATTATTACCAGCGGTATTTATCAAAATTATCTGGATTAGCCCAAAATCGACTATTAAGCCAATCGTGTTTAAGCTGATAAGATTCGATGGCATAACTATAGATATGATGAGTATCGTTGATAGCAATACGTTTCATGCCGAGTGCCAAGTAGTCAGCTAATTGCCAATCTAGGTGTGTTGCAGTTGTTACTTCCGATATAACAATAATATGCTGTGCATGCGCATTACGCATCAAGCCTAGCCATTGCATTGCATACGCCTTTGGCAGTGTTTCTGTGATATCACTAATAATGGCTAAGTCTATTGTCGGTAAATCAGCTAGCTGTTGTATACTAAACGGTGTTTTCAATATGTGGGGATTGGTATCATGCCATTCTTTACAAGAATTAATCGCAATCTCGCCCGCAAGCAATAGTGACTGCTGCCGACATTGCTTAATCAAAGGCGAAAGTATTGTTGCTAAATCTGAAGAAGTGCTCATGACTGAACAGGATAAAACATCTAAAGAATTCTGGAAAGAAAAGCGTCTAAGCCAAATGAGCCATGACGAGTGGGAAAGCTTATGTGATGGTTGCGGGCGTTGTTGTTTGCATAAATTAGAAGATGAAGATGACGGGCAGATTTATTACACCCGCGCTGCTTGCACATTATTAGATGTCTCTAGCTGCCGTTGCAAAGATTATGATAACCGTGAGACCTTAATGCCGGACTGTATTCAGTTAAGCGTTGATCATGCAGAATATTTTGATTGGTTACCGGAAACGTGTGCTTACCGGCTTTTAGCAGAAGGTGAACCTTTACCTGAGTGGCACCCCTTAATTACAGGCGATCCTGATAGCGTCATTAGGGCTGGAATTTCGGTACGTGATATTGCTAAGCCCTTGAGCGAGGTTGAAAACTTAGCGGATGAAGTTATTTCTTTATTAGAAGCAGGAATAGCGAGTCAGGATGACGCCTGAAGAGAGTAAAGAGTTAACGGCACGCCTCGAAAAAGCAGCATTGCTGTTATTAAGTTTAGATAGTTATCGAAAACCAGATGATTTAGCGCGACGTTTTGGTTTACCTCTGCCGGTTGTGCGTTTCTGGTGGCGTAACTCTGATCAAAAGAAAGAAGTGATAGCCGATCGCGATTTAACGCTGAAACAGGCAAAAACAATTCGAAAAGCGACACAAACATTAGAAGGTTGGGAAAAAGTAAAACGTTATCGACCTGAATGCGGTGCTAAGTTAGCTAATGGTCGACGGTGTAAACTTTCGGTCGTTATTAGACAACCTGAAGGTTGGGATCAAGGATGCTTAGCTGATCGTTGTCGCATGCATGGCGGTTCGTCGCGGCGAATACGCAAGAAGAAAGTCGAAGATGATGAAACATAAATCATCTCGATAGAACTAATTAGTAATGATGATTACCTTTATACGAGTTTAAATAACTGATGACTGACCGCACCGCTTTAACTGAATTTAATCAAAAATTATTGACGTTTTTAGATGCATCGCCGACACCGTTCCATGCGGTACACACCATGTGTACCCATCTTGACCAACAAGGTTTCCAAGCTTTAGATGAAAAAGACGTGTGGGGGAAATTAGCCGCCGGTCGTTATTACGTTACACGTAATGATTCATCCCTTCTTGCTTTCACTTTACCTGATACTGATTTGCCCGCCACCGGTTTTCATATGGTGGGCACTCATACCGATAGTCCGTGTTTAAAAGTAAAGCCGAGACCAGAAAAACTGAGCCAGACTTTATGGCAATTGGGGGTTGAGGTTTATGGGGGGGCCTTGCTTAATCCATGGTTTGATCGCGATTTGTCCATGGCAGGGCGCGTAAGTTACGTTGATTCACAGCAACAGATTAAACACACCTTAATTGATTTCAAAAAAGCCATTGCGACGATTCCGAGTTTAGCGATTCATCTTGATCGTGAAGTAAACCAGAATCGTAGTATTAATCAGCAACTTCATTTGCCGCCCATTGTTCTGCAGTTAGTGGAAGGCGAAACTCAAGATTTTCGTGATTTACTACGAGATCAGGTCAAACAACAGCAACCAGAATGTGATATTGCTAAAGTGCTAGATTATGAGATTAGTTTGTACGATACGCAAGGTGCAGCAGTGATAGGTTTGAATGATGATTTTATCAGTGGTGCAAGACTTGATAATTTATTAAGCTGCTACGTTGGCTTGAATGCCTTATTGAAGGCGGATGTGACAAGACCTAGTTTGCTGATTTGTACTGATCATGAAGAGGTTGGCAGTATGTCTACCTCGGGCGCTCAAGGTTCATTACTCGAATCTGTTTTGATGCGATTATGTCCAGATATAGAATCTCACCACCGTATGATTCAGCGTTCCATTATGATTTCAGTGGACAATGCTCACGGAATTCATCCCAATTATGCCGATAGACATGATGCCGAACATGGTCCTAAACTTAATTATGGTCCAGTGATTAAATCAAACGCTAATCAACGTTATGCTACTAACAGCGAAACCAGTGCCTTTTTTCGTCAGTTATGCGAACTAGTTGATGTGCAGGTACAAGACTTTGTTGTACGTAGTGATATGGCATGTGGCAGTACTATTGGTCCACTTACTGCCGCAGCATTAGGTGTTCGTACCCTAGACATAGGCGTGCCTACCTTTGGTATGCACTCGATTCGGGAACTAGCGGGTAGCCAAGATGCCTACATGCTGAACAAAGCATTAACTCAATTTTTTAGATAACTCTCAATATAAAGGAACAGCATTATGGCTGAAACAGTAGATGAATTAACGGTCGAGTATATGGAAGGTGACGAAATGACCGTCAAAGAGCTAGACAAAGTAGTGTTAACAAAAGGTGCTTGGGCGACCTTGATGTACCGTTATCAAGATCTTGATCGCAAAACAGGTGAGTTTGGGCCTGATAAATACACCATCCGTCGTTATCAAAAACGTAATGGTGAATACAGCCAGCGTTCAAAATTTAATATCTCAAGCAAAGATCAAGCAACAAAAATCATTGAAGCATTAAGCAAGTGGATTGAAGACTAACAACATGAATAAAAGCCTTACCACCAATGTGATTGCCGCTGGCCTTGTTGCTACAGGACTGGTTTTAGAAACGCCATTTCGTGAGCATGTCTTAGCCACGGGTCTTTTTGCTTTAGCAGGTGGAGTGACCAACTGGCTAGCAATTCATATGTTATTTGAAAAAATACCAGGTTTGTATGGTTCTGGTGTGATTAGTGCTCGTTTTGAAGATTTTAAAACAGGTATTCACACATTGGTTATGGACCAATTTTTCAGCAAAGAAAATCTGGATCGCTTTTTTAACGACATGGTCAGTGAAACTGAGGATCATAAACTTGATTTTCATGATGTGATTGATGAAACTGATTTAAGCGGAACCTATGACAGTTTAGTCTCAACGATTATGGAATCATCCTTTGGTAGCATGTTAGGCATGTTTGGTGGGGTAGAGGCGTTAACACCACTGAAAGCACCTTTTATCGTTAAGATGAAACAATCACTAAATGAGATGGCTCATAGTGATTCATTTCAAAGTAGCGTGCGAGAAAAACTGACTAGTGCACAGGTCAGCCAAGATATTCATATGCAAATTGAACATGTGGTTAAATCACGATTAGACGAACTGACACCAAAGATGGTGAAAGATATTATTCAAGCGATGATTCGCCAACATTTAGGCTGGTTAGTGGTTTGGGGGGGCGTATTTGGCGGTTTAATTGGTTTAATAACGAGTCAATTGCCACTGTAAACTTAACGGCTATAACGTAATACTGTTACCTCAAAATCCTCTATCATGATAAATGGTAGGGGATTTTTATTTTAGCTTTATATTTAATCTTCTTTGTTGTTGTGTTTGTCACGTATTAGTTGACGTTGTTGTGGAGTCATATTCAGCCATTTTTCACGCATCTGTTGTTGTTGCTGTTCAGGCATATTTTTGAATTTGTCTCGACGTTCTCTTAGGCGTTGTTGCTCTTCTGGGGGCAGTTGTTTAAAACGTTCATGGCGTTCATTAATTTTTTGTTGTTGTTCTGGCGAGAGATTTTTAAATTTTTCGTAACGTTCTTTCGCTTTTGTTTTTTGCTCTGGCGTCATGTTTTGCCAATGTTCAGATCTTTGTTGCTTGGTCTCGGCATTATTGCCTGCAAATGCAGGGTTGAGCATCACGGTAAGGAACGCCATGCTTATCAGTCCTAATGGTGTGTCTATTTTCATGTGTTGTCCTTTAACGTTCCTTAACTATTATTAGCGCCGAGGCTATCATCCAACCACTGGTAAAACTCAAGATTTTGGTATAAATCAATATCGACCATATCTGATACTAATAGCTGCTCAGGGCCAGCCGCTAATTGCTGATTATCAGGTATTTGCATGGTTGGTATCAACGTGAGGACTAATAAAGCTACAGCAGCAGCTGAAGTGAACCCAGCAATCCAACGACTCAAGTGAAGGCTTTTTGTTTTTGTATGCTCTAAGGCTCTATAGCGCGCTTGGGTAAGCTGAGACTGAGTGAAGCCATTAAGTGTTGTCAGACTTAAATCTAGCTGTTGTTTTATATTCTTTTCGAAGTCACTGTTCATGGCCATGTCTCCCCCAATTGTTTGCGTAAAACCGTTAAAGCACGATGGTAATGCGTTTTAACACTGCCCGTTGTACACCCCATTGCTTGGGCTGTTTGTGCCGTATCCATACCTTGCCAACAACGTAACAGGAAGGCTTGTCTTTGACGTAGTGGCAAGTGTTGCAAGGTCGCCTGTAACACTTCTATGGCTTGTTCATTGAGTAAATGAGTTTCCGGTGTTCTTGCCGACAAATCTTCGATGCCTTCCTGTGACGTGTCTTCATCATCATTGATAATAGGTAACCAAGCAAAATATTTTTGACGAATACTTTTGTTACGATACCAGTCTGTGATTTGCCTTTGCACAATACGATGAAATAACGGCGCCCACTCCTGTTCAGGTAAATGCTGGTATTTTTTGACTAATTTAATCATCGCCTCTTGCACAATGTCTAAGGCATCGTCACGGTTGCCTGTTGCCAATTGCGCCATTCGAAATGCCTGACTTTGATTTTCGGCTAAAAAGTTATTGAGCAGATCAGACATTAATATTTTATATCCTTCAACGCTTAGATAAGGTGTCGCGCGGAGTCATTATTACTGGATTAATAATACTCTTTTTACAATGATGTTATCTATTACCCCTAAAACCATGATGGTCATTCTTATCATGGTGTTTTTGGTTATGCTTACGGTGTTTATCATGATGCTGATGATCATTATGATACCTATATTCATTGCGGTAATGGTGATTGTCAGAATAATAGTGAGGCCTGTAATAAGAAGGGCCCGGCACAATCAGACTAAATGAAAATAGTCGATTCTGTCTATCCACGGTTCTATGGTCATGATGTTCTACGTGACCAAAGTTTTGATTACGGTGGTCTTTATATCTATGTTCTGATTCAGCGGATGCCGTAGTGGTTGCGGCTAAGGCGATGGCTGCGGTTAAAATTAGTACTTTAATGTTCATGTTGATTTCTCCGTTGCGTAGAAGGTCTACATTTATAACAACGGGGCTAAGCAGTATTGGTTGACATGACGTTGAGGTTTATTTTTCAAGTTATCTTTTATTTAATAGTAGATCTTGCCTGAAATAAGATTTTAATTGCTGGTACACAGCAGGGCACTGCTTTTCAAGGCGTTGTGGTGCGGTGAAAAAATACTCACAACTGACGGCAAAAAACTCAGCAGGATTAGTTGCAGCATAGTCATTAATATAACTATGCTGCTGATGCTCGATTTGATTAACTAATGTTGCGTGAGCCTTGCGTAAGCTATCGGACCATTGTTGGAGTGACATATCATGAGTGAGTGGCGGCTGACCATCCGCGAGCCCAGATAACATGTCTAATTTATGGGCAAACTCATGAATGACGATGTTATGGCCTTGATGTAAATGGTAACTATCTTGTGCTACATCTTGCCAAGATAAAATGACTGGGCCTCGTCCCCAAGACTCGCCACTTAACCTTTTAGTCTCTGAATGTACCACGCCATTTTCATCGCTTATATATCGCTGGACGATAAAGGTAGATGGATAAAGGATAATTTCAATCCAACCATCAAAGGCATTCAAGCCTATATAAAGAATTTCGAGGCAGGCTTGCGCTGCGATAGTAATCCCCATCTCCAGCGTTACTTCAAGACCGTGAGTGCCTGTAAATGATTTTTTATATAGAAAGAGTGTTGAGAGAAGTCTTAAGCGCGCCTTTTCTTTATTGCTGCGAGCAACAATAAGCGGCATTTTAACTGTGACGCGATGCCAAGTACTGAAAGGAATGCTATGCCGTTGTAAAATTCGTTTGGTGAAATAGCGCTTTATGACATTCATCAGAATACGCTAAACCACTATTTTTTACGTTCTTGTTGCCGATTGGCTGAGTCAGCTAAAATTTTCTTTTTTTGTTGATTCGAGGTGTCGCTGCGACCCCACAGCTTAATTTCATCCAGGCTACGAAAGCAGCCGAGACAAATGTCCCGCTCATTAAGGCAGCAATTTCGTACGCAAGGTGAGGTAATCTGTGTCATATAAAAAAAGGCACCCGAAGATGCCTTGTTTTGTGACTAATCGTAGCTGTAATGTTTACGTAGTTGTTTTGTCACTTTCCACATGCTTTTTAAGCCAACAGGGAAGACAACATAGTCACCAGGAACAATAGTGACTGAAGGTTCACCATCTGGTGTTACAACGATTTCGCCTTCAAGAATATATGCTTTTTCTGTTTCGTCGAAGTCAAGTCTGAATTCTGTAACGGGGCAATCCCATGTTTCCCAAGCTGATACGCCTAATTCTTTTAAACGATCTTCACTTGGGTTTTTTTCAATAATAATTTTTGGCATAAATATCCTGACTGTAATTTTGTTAAAAATCGGTTCTAATTAGTACGCATAAACCCGATATTTAGGTTGAGCTTAATACACTTAATATAAGCGAGATTTTGTCACGCTGTGTGCGACCAGTGAATAATACCAGAAAGGGTGATTATTATTTAGCTTTAACAGTGATTTATTGATTTATATTTACTCATTGTGGCGGAAATTTAATACCACTTCTTGATTCCAAACTCGCTGCCAAACAAGTTTGAGAACACTTAGTTGTGTTTGTTCACCTTCGACACGCTTTGGCGTAACGGCGATCGTTTGTTGTTGATTGTGTTCGGCGATAGCAAAATGGAAAAAATAGCTGGGTTCGATACCCATTCTTAAATCTCTTACAATAATGATGTTGTCACGCTGTTCCAGTGCATAAAAGCCATGACTGAACCAGTCAAGTCGTTGGAATGCTGGTAGAGAAGATATTAAGGTGTTTAATTTAGCATGACGAGGGTACTGACTGAAATTGAAATTATTGTCTTGATCAAAAACAGACCGGAACCCTTGATAATAATAGTCATCATTAATCACCAATGTTCGCCATAAAGCAATGTTTAACGGCGCAGCTGCGACAAGGATTTTATCGTATTGGATGCCTTGTTTTTGCAAAGCGATGTCTGCTTGTCGTTCAACCCAGTTTTGAATGAATAGACCGGCTAGCAGATAGGCGCAACTAAAGATAAAACTTGCCAGCATCGTGCGATGGCTAAATAGTGACTTGGGCTTTAATAAGATGGCGAGAAATCCCGCGAGTAGAGGAATGGAATATAAGGGGTCAACGATAAACACACTACCACCTGATATGGGCGGCGGCATAAAGGGCCAAAATAATTGGGTGCCATAAACCGTTAATGCATCTAAGCCACTATGTGTTACTAAGGCTAGCCAAGCCAATAAAAACCAAGTTATAAAACGAAAAGTATCGTCGAGTTTATATAAACCATAGGCGAGGGCAGGCGCTACTAATGTTTGAATTAGCCACGAATGCGACCAACTGCGATGCAGCGTGAACGCATCGAGATCATTAGGATGAGGAATAAAGACATCTAGATCGGGTAATACGGCAATGGCAGCACCCCATAACATGGCTTTTCTGGGGGATGTTTTGCCTGCTACAACATAGCCAATCGCACCACCAAGTAAGGCCTGTGTGAGTGTATCCATTTAGTATGACTGCCGAACGGTCATCACTGCTTGGAAAAAAGAAAGCATTTGTTCTCTTGTTAATTGACCTTGATGTTCAACTGGCATTTCACCAACAGGGGACATCATATAGCCTTTAAAACGATAGTTGGCGACACCACTCATCATTACATTTGTGCTTGCATTCACTAGTTCATCAGGTTTTACGGTAACGGGTACAGTAAATACCTGAGTCTCACGTGGACCTAGGCTTTTTTTTCCGAGCGCTTCAATATTTGCGATAGCACTATCATTAAGATAAATATCGCCATAGGCTTCTCTTATCGGTAGTTTGAAATCGTTCGGATTGTGTAGGGTGACATCTAATACCGCACGACTGTCCTCGGCTTTAAATGACTTTAACTTGATATCGACGATCTCTGGTGGTAGTACAGAATCAGGAAGCAGATCGGCGTTACTATATGTTATGAAGTTCAACACAATAAAAGCGATGGCAAATAATTTTTTCATTTTATGTCTCTAAAGTACAAGCTGGGTATATAAAGATTGTCGTGGGTGAATTCTAGCAATAAAGACAGTTAAATAAGCAATATATATCCAAACAAGGAAGCATTATTTTGGTTATTTTTAGAAAGGCTGCCTATTAGTATTGGCATGGAAATCAAGTTATTGATAAATAATCTTATTTTAGTGTCTTGATTGTTTTAATAGTAAGCTTTTTTCTATTGGGATATATTTCGACGCAGCTTCAATTAAAGAGCCAGCAGTTAATGGTTGAACACCATAGACCTCGACAAAACGGCCGTAATCGGTGCGTATTTTTTTGACCAAGATATCAAAATCACCATCGCCAGAAGCTAATACCACTACATCGGCTTGATTTGCATACTCCATGGCATCAATAGTGATGCCGACATCCCAATCCCCTTTAGCTGAGCCATCAGCTCTTTGAATAAAGGGCTTTAATTTGACCTCAAACCCAATTGCTTTAAGTATGTTTTGAAATTGTCTTTGTTTTTCGTCGCCGCGATCAATGGCATAGGCAAAAGCTTTTACAACTTCTCTATTAGCCGTCGCTTGTGACCAAAATGCATTGTAGTCAAAATTACAATGGTGGCTATGCTGCGTGGTGTAATAAATGTTTTGGACATCAACAAGTAAGATAACTTTTTCCATATATACTCTAGGTTTTTAGGTGCAGTTTTAGATCGAGGGCTATAATTATTTAGCAGGTCGTTGACAGTCAAAAACAGACATTCATGTTTCCTAGCCTGAGCTAAATATAAAGGTACTTTATTGTAGACAATATAAAGCTCGCCCTCAACAACTGAAGGAGGGGTATATATGCTAGTTTAGTGATGGATTTATATTAGCCTGCTCCTACGATAGAGTGTTATTGATTAAACACGGCCTTTTCTACTAATCTAAACCGAATATGGTCGTAACCATAATTAAAAATAATGGCGTAGAGTAAAAAGAAAAATACTAAGCCGACTGCAAACACCAACGAAGGCCAAAACGTGAGTTCTAACATCCACATAATCAGTGGTACGGTCGCTATCAACAAGCCCAGCTCAAAACCAAGACTATGAACAATACGGATAATTAGTCCCCGTTTAATACGCTCGTAACCAAAGACAGAATCGAAGCCAAGGTTATAAATATAGTTCCATATCATCGCGGCTAACGACATCTCTACACCAAGCCAGGTCATCGTTAAGGTCTCCGTTGTCATTAACAATACTGAGGATGGCACCACAATTAACAAGGCGAGTACCTCGAACAATACGCTGTGAAAAATACGCTCTTTTACCGACATTGATTTAGATGACATAACAGATATGCTCCATAGCTTTAAGCTTTTAATGAAGCGCTATATTCTCGTTAAATGATGATAGATTAAAGTTAATTACTATCAGTTTTAGTGATAGTATATCGCAAACTTCTAACAGAGTGCTCGATATGTATAGCTTGGAACAATTGAAGATTTTTTCAGAAGTCGCTGCCACTGGCTCTTTTTCAGCCTGTGCTAGAAAATTAGCCAAGGCACAATCAGCAATAAGCCAATCTATTGCAGCATTAGAAATTGACCTCAACACCTTGCTGTTTGATCGCAGTGCAAGAAAGCCCGTGTTGACCCCAGCAGGTGAAAAACTACTCGGTTATGCTCAAGCGGTATTAAAGCAGAGTCACGAGTTGAATAAAGCTGCCACGGCCTTGTCTAAATCGGAGGAGTCTCAGTTAATTATTGCTATCGACGATGGCATAATGCTACCTAAATTAACTCAAATTATTACTGAATTCAGTCGTCATTTTGTTGCATCAGAACTAGAAATACATAGTATTGCCAGTCCCGATATGATCGATCATCTCAATCAGGGGCGGGCAGATATTGGCCTGCGGTTTGCCGATATAGAACTTGTCAGTGCTTTTGATGTTTGTTATCTAGGAGATATTCCTTTTTACGCTGTGGTTCATCCCAGCCATCCCTTGTCAAAACTGAGCAGTATTGATGTGCGTGACGCTATGCAACACAAACAATTATTAATTCGTGGTGTCAGCGGTCGTTACCTTACTCACTTTATGCCGCTATCGGTGCAAAAGATGTACTGTAATAATTTCGATACCCTGAGACAACTGACGCGACTAGGTCTAGGCTGGAGCTACTTACCTTGTCATATGGTCGAAGACGATATCGCTAATGGCAAGCTGTTTCAGCTGCCCGTTAACTTCGACTATAAACCTTGGCAAGCTCCTGTCGAATGGGTTCGTCCCAGCCAACAAGCGATAGGTCCGGCATTAAGTTGGTTTGAACAGGAACTGAAGCACTTATTCGATTAGCCGATTCATAGCTCGTGAACTTGGCTGACTTCAACAAGGCACACATAAAAATCATTTAGGCTATGTATTTAGTGTGCATTTTTTGCAGCTATCCACTGTGACATATATTTAGTGCTCATCATGGTGTGATGTTTAAGCATGCTACCGGTAAAATTAGCTAGGCGGTGGGCATCTAAACCCTCTGCTAGTTCTAATATTTTAGTGATTAAGGCAGGCCCCAGGGAGCAACGGTCATAACGTGAACGTAATAAAGAAGCGGCATGTCGTTGTGCATTAAGCCAAGTCTGTTCATCGTTATATAAGTTGACTGCTGCTGTCACAAATTCATTAACATTGTCTGCAATTAATCCTGGCCAAGGTTCTTGATCATGCATGCCCTCACTACCCAATGATGTTGTTACACTGGGCGTTTGCATAATCATTGCATCTAATAATTTGCCTTTAATGCCGGCGCCAAATCGTATTGGGGCTAAACACACGCGAGCCTGTTCCATAACCAATAAAGCGTTTTCTGCCCAACCTTTAATTAAAAATCCGGTTTTTGGATTATGCAATGCTGTGGCTTTAGGTGGCGGATAGGAGCCATAAATATGCAATTCCGCATCAGGAATTTGTTTTTTGATCCGTGGCCATATTTGTTGAAGATGCAACACGACATCCCAATTAGGCGCATGGCGGAAATTACCGATGGTCATAAAGTGTTGACGCTCTGAAAAGGAGCGGGTTGTATTGGGACAGCTTGTAAGATCGACCATAAACGGTAAGTGATGTAATAAACCAAGATCAATCTTAAAGGTGTTAGTTAATAAGGCCATTTCAAAGCTAGAGATAATCAAAGACAGATCACAACGTAAAATGGCTGCAATTTCACGCTTGGCTAGATCGCTGAATAAATCAGCTTGCGTCATTTCACGATTTTCCTTAGTCGCTTGGTGTCGTGCATGACGTAAACATTGTAGATCTTCAGTATCTAAAATTTTAAGGGCTTTAGGACAATTTTTTTCGACACGCCAGCCAAACTGTTCTTCCATCATGAAGCGATCAAACATCACAATATCGGGTTGATACGCTAAAATATACTGGTCAAAACTGTCGCAATTTAAGCTGATGCTCTGACTGGTAATACCTTCACTGGCTAAATCAACCATATGATCAGTGGGCTGAGCAGGGGTCGCAAACTCAACGTGCCAGTTTTGTTGCGTATATTGGCGTAAAATGGACATCATATGGCTGCCGGCAGCGGACGAGTTAGGCTCAGGCCAAACATAGCCGATTACTAATACTTTTTTCATTTAATTACGTTCGCTTTAATTTTGAGTGTTGAATTTTACGATTCTGCGTCAACATATTTTTGTGACTTTTGAGGTTGTCCTTGCAAGAAACTCATTTTACCCCATTTATCGAAGCGATAGATTCGTATGCTTTGCCGGAGCGGTTTACCTTTCCTTTTTATTACCAAGCACACCCACTGTGTTTACTAGCCGCTAAGGAGTTGCAAGCGCATCTTGAAACGCAGACACACTGGCAGCATAACTTTGGGCTTACGGGTGATGTGGACTCAGCCATTGGTAAAATGTTTGGTGTGTTATTGGTGCAAAATAAACAAGGTGATGTTGGTTATTTGGCCGCTTTTTCGGGAAAACTAGCAGATAAAAATCATCTCCCCAATTTTGTGCCCCCTGTATTTGATATGTTGGCTGAAGAAGGGTTCTTTTTAGCAGGACAAGCTGACATTAACCAAATCAATCAGCAGATCAAAAATCTAGAAGATGATCCTAATATGTCTGTACTTGAAGTGGCATTAAAATCTGAGAAAAAGGCCGCTTTTGAAAACGTTCAAAGTCACAGACAAGACATGATAGAAGGCCGTAAAACGAGAAAAATAAAAAGAGCCGAAGCGCAACATAGATTAAGTTCTGATGACTTTATGCAATACAAAGAACAATTGAGTAAAGAAAGTGTGCAGGACAAAAATAAGCTGCGAGATTTAAACGTTTATTGGGATGAGCGAATTCGAAAAGCAGAACAACAGCTTGATATATTTACGGGGAAGCTCACCTTGTTAAAACAGAAACGTAAAAACTTGTCAGGAGCATTACAGCAGCAGTTATTTGAACATTATCGCTTTTTAAATAAGCAAGGTATTTACAAAAATTTGTGCGATCTCTTTAAGGATACACCTCAACAGGTTCCGCCTGCTGGAGCAGGTGAATGTGCTGCGCCCAAATTATTACAGTATGCATTTCAGCATGACATGAAGCCATTGGCTATGGCTGAGTTTTGGTGGGGAACATCGCCTAAGTCAGAAATTAGGCAACATTTAAATTTTTATGCGGCCTGTTTAGGTAAATGCCAGCCGATTTTAGCCCATATGTTGGAAGGTATTGAGTTGGAAGATAATCCTCTACTAAGCAATCCTGCGGAAGGTAAAACGATCGACATTGTTTATGAAGATGAGGTCATGGTGGTGATTAATAAGCCTGCTGAGTTTCTATCGGTACCGGGAAAGTGCATTGAGGATTCTGTGTATCTGCGAATGAAACAGCGCTATCCAACGGCAACTGGACCATTAATCGTACATAGACTCGATATGTCGACATCAGGTTTACTGGTGATTGCATTATCCAAAGAAGCTCATAAAAGCTTACAACTACAGTTTATAAATCGTACGGTTAAAAAACGTTATGTTGCCTTATTAAATGGCATTATTAAACAACAAGAGGGCATAATCGATTTGCCGTTGCGTGTTGATCTAGATGACCGACCTAGGCAGTTAGTTTGTTACGAATATGGCAAAAAGGCTAAAACTAAATGGCAAGTGATAGCACAAAAAAATAGCCAAACCAAGGTGTATTTTTACCCAATAACGGGACGTACCCACCAATTACGTGTTCATTCTGCCCATATTAATGGTCTAAATACACCGATTGTAGGTGATGATCTTTATGGCCAAAAAGCGCAACGACTGCACTTACATGCTGAAACGCTAGAGCTTAATCATCCGCTAACGAGAGCCTTAATGCATTTTCAAGTCGAAGCGGAGTTTTAAAAACAAAACGTCAAAATAGATTAAAATAAACACTGATTATAAAGTGACCGCATTTTACACACGAGCCGTATTAGGAATACCCATGAAAATAGATAAAAACACCGTCGTCAGCATTAGCTATGAGTTAAAAGATATTGATGGCAAGGTACTCGACTCAAGTGCAGAACCCGTCAATTATTTATTTGGCGGTTACGATAATATTTTCCCAAAAGTTGAAAAAGCTTTAATGGGAAAAACCAAGGGTGATTCAGTGAGTATTGATCTGCAACCAGAAGATGCGTTTGGTGATTATGACGATGCCTTATTGCAAATTGAACCTACGAATGTATTTCCTGCCGATGCATTAAAAGTGGGGGTGCAGTTTGAGGGAGAAGACCCAACGGGTGATATTATTTTGTATACCGTGACCGATATTGCCGATGGCAAAGTTGTGCTTGATGGCAATCATCCTGCAGCGGGAGAGCGTTTGATTTTTAGCGGTAAGGTTATAGGTGTGCGGGCGGCTAGTAAAGAAGAGCTGACGATTGAGCATGCGCAACGCTACCGTCACTAATACTTATCGGACAATGAGTTAACGCACTATTTTGAGCGAGAGGTTAACTTAGATAACCAGTTGTGAGTCGTTTTTTCACCATATAAAATATAGTCTAGTGCGTACTTGTTTAATAGGGTCCACTCCATTTTATAGCGAGAAGAGAGGCGACCGCTAAGAAGTAGTTTATCGTTCATCTGTAATGGCATAGCATTATTAGGCAGCAGCGTGAGGATGCCATTGCGTTGTATTAATAATGGCATGACAAATAGATATTCATCACGTTTTTTAGGATTGCCTAATATATCGCCAATCGTCACTAATCCATTGGCTTTTAATGTGTTGAAAACGGCAAGCGCTTCCTCATTATTAATGACCAACTCCCAGACTTCTGGAACTTGATCTTTGACCGTCAAACAAACACGTTTGACCATTTCACTCGCCCATTCACGGGTTTGTTGACTGGCTAGGGCTAAGAAAGCGTAAAGTAGTGGGGTGGATAATAAGCCACTAATTTTATTAGCGATTATTGAGCTAGGGTGCATCACTATATCGGCTTTAATCGCATCAAATAGGCGTTTGTTTTCTTCTAGGTTATTGCGTGCCACCACAAATAAGTCTGGGTTCATTTCTTTAGCCGTCATAATAATAGACAGATTATTTGCATCGTTATCCGTTCCTGCAATGATGCCGACGGCTTGATGAATGCCTGCTTTATCTAATGTGATGGCTTCGGTGCCCCAGCCCTTTATCCATGCATCAGTCGATATGTCAGTGTCTGGCAAGCCCGTCGTTTCAGGTGACGATTCAATAATCATCGGCGAAATGCCATTCACTTTAAGCTGTTGATAAACTGTTTTGCCAAAACGACCATAGCCACAAATAATCCAGCGCCCTTGTTGGGGTGGATAAATGGGATGATCTAAGGCTTGATAACGAGCGCCCGTTAACCATGTGTTTAATAGATTTAAAGCGGGAGATTGAATGGCTGTGGCTAAATGAATAGCAAATGTATCAAAGGGATCGATAATGTAATCGGTACCAAATGAAGACATATTGTTCTCAACTTCGTGTGAATCTGCACGGCAAATCACTTTAAGATTTGGACTGAGCAGTTTGGAGGTAACGGCAATTTTTAAATTAACATCATTGTTATCTGTGACTGCGATAACACCCTGACATAAAGGATGTTCTAAGCCTGCTTCTATTAAATGGATAGGACGTGCGGCATCAGCATTTAAACCGGGTACAAATTGACGTAGGTTTTCTAGTTTTAAAAAATTGATCACTTGAGGGTTAATATCAATTACAACAACATTCTGGTTACGTTCCGTAAGTGTACTAACTAGGGCAGATCCTGTTTCCCCATATCCGCAGACAATGTAAAAAGGATCTCTTAAGTGCTTGATCTTTCGTGAAAATCTTAGCTCTTTAAATGCTTGTTGGAATGTTTTATCTTGGATAAGTGTGAGTAAGGTACCTATGGCATAAAGCCAAACGATAACGGTAGAATAGATCGAAAACATGACCCATAACCGTTGCGCATCAGTAAAGGGGTAGGGGATTTCTCCAAAACCAATGGTTGTGGACATATAACCGACAAAGTAAAAAGCATGAAAATAACTCATGTACCAGACATTGCCATCGGCATCTTGTCCTGGAATGAGTGTCAGTCCAAAGGCCGTAATTGAAAATACAATCACCATTGATAGCAGGGGGACACGCATACGCCTGAAAAAGATGAAAATGATGTTATTCATGACTATAAGGCTCGTATTACATGCTTACTTAACGACGTAACATCACGGTTTCAATGATCAGTAGCACAACGGAAATCACATTTGCTAATAAGGCGCCACCTGATAATGACACGATACTTGCCATGACGGCCGGGGTTAAACCGGTGTCGAAAATATGGACAGAAAATGTCCAAACGATGGAGGCAGCAAACAATTGCAATACCGCAACTAAGCTCGTTGCTAGTAAAACAGCGCCCATTTGTGTGCGGTCACCAAATTTCAAAATGGTTGCGATTACGTTGACTACAACAACGGCAAATAACTCATAGACATGATGATGGTTAGGGTTTTCGATATCGCCGACAAAAAAACCAAAGTTCAGCGTTAACGCTAAGACGATAAAAAAACCAAAAATGACTTTTTCTGGATTCATTGATTATTCCCCATATTATGTCTAGATGAACAGCCAGAAAGAGCAACCATTCTGGTCGATGTGTATCTTGAAACTAGCAGTTTACCTAACTTAAACGCTTATAGTGCAATTAATATAACCAATGTCAGCATAAATAATTAGCCAATATTTTTATTTTGTCATGGCGTGTTTTAACCCTGCTTGTCAATTTCGTAAGAGATCAGGGGACGGTATTATCCACAACATCCTTTTGCTGGTTTCTGATTAAACATTACAATGCAGATAATGATGAATACAAGCAATGCAGCCGAGGCTGAATAACGATCTAGCGCTAGGCCACCTTGAGCAATTGGTTTATCTAGAAAATCTCCGACAACAGCACCTAACGGGCGAGTCAGGATGAAAGCGGCCCAAAAAATCGTGGTTTTAGATATTCGTGTCCAAAAATGAGCGGCCGCGACCAATGCTAAGAGCACACTAAAAATGAGTGCTGCACCCGTGTAACCAAGATTTGCAGTGTCTGCCGTCCAATCACCCAAGGCAGTGCCAAGTGTTTGAGAAAACATAATGGTAATCCAGTAAAACATTTCTGCCTTAGGTGCATTGACACTAGCAACCGATGTCGACCCGAGAGAGCGATGCCAAGTATATAAAGATGTCATCAGCAACAGTAGTAGTAACAAACTGCCACCGGCATAACCTATGCCAAGGGAACGATCTGCATAATCTGCTAATGTTGTGCCGACTGTAGTCGTTGCAATAACGGTGGTCCAATATAAAAATGGATGAAAGTTTCTTGCGACAATTTGGGCTGTAACAGCAACCAAGAAAATAGTGGCGAAGATAATAGTTCCCATTAGATAACCCAATCCCATCGACATCGAGACCGCATCTCCCCCCGTTTCACCTAATGTTGTGGCAGCGATTTTGATAATCCAAAACAGCAAGGTCACTTGTGGCACTTTACTTAGGGCTTCTTCGGTCATTTTATCCATAGGTTTAGTTCTCGACTTATTTTAGTAGGCGTAGCAAATACGACCCTATTTGTGAAAGTTCGTTCTCTTTTAAGGTTATAAACAGGGCGCCGGTCACCATTAGCAATACACCGGTTAAGCTACGCCACGTGATTGCTTCTTGCAAAAACAGCGCAGCAAGAACGATCACAAAGACGAGGCTTAGTCGATCAATCGCCACGACGGAAGACGCTGAACCTTGTTTTAAAGCAAAAAAATAAAACAACCAAGAGAGTGCACCAGTAATGCCTGCCAAGCTTATAAGTAACCATTCTTTGCCGCTAAGGCTAGTAGATATGGTAAAGCCATTAAATTTGCCGAGTAACAATGAAACTATTAATAAGAATAGCGCCATTATGATGGCACGTAATGTGGTGGCTAAGGTTGGATCAATATTCTGCAAACCTAATTTTGCAAAGATGGCAACTAGTGCTGCGGTAAATGCTGCAAGGAAAGCATAGAATACCCACATATATTGCGTAGCCCCTTTATACCGTTGTTACTGATTATTTAGTCAGCTTGACAAATCACATTGTTGATCAGAGCATTGATTTATCTCGATTGTGATATGAGATAGCTTATCAAAGCCGCTTAATAAGGCCTTGTAATAGTCAGGCGTATTGGGTGTATGGGTCACTATAGAAATAATGGCGGCATAATCGTTAGCGCCAATTTTCCAGATATGCAAGTCTGCAATTTGATTATCTGCATCATTCTCAATCGTCTGTGTTATTAACGTTTTATAATCTTGCGCTATGCTGGCATCGAGCAATAATGGGCTCGTTTCTTTGATTAGACCATATGACCAGCGGGTGATAATAATAGCCCCGACAATCCCCATGATGGGATCAAGCCAGTTCCATCCTAAATATTTTCCGGCTACCAGAGCGATGATTGCCAGTACCGACGTCATGGCATCTGCTAATACGTGGGCATAAGCTGCGCGTAAATTATGATCATGATGATGATGATCGTCATGGTCATCATCAGCATGGTGATGGGAGTGACTATGATCATCTTTTAGAAGGAATACACTGACTATATTGACCACTAAGCCAATACTAGCAACGATGATCGCTTCGTTAAATTGGATGGCATGAGGTTCGAAAATTCTTTGTAAAGACTCTACTAACATCACTAAAGCCACCACTGCTAAGGCAATGGCGCTGGCAAAACCACCTAAAGCATTTACTTTACCGGTACCAAATGAAAAGGCGGGATTATGAGCATGTTTACGAGCATATCGGTAGGCAAAAATTGCAATCATAAAGGCAGCAACATGTGTTCCCATATGCCAACCATCTGCAAGTAAAGCCATAGACCCATAGACCGTGCCAGCCACAATTTCTATTAGCATGGTAATTGCGGTGAGTATTAAAACATAAAATGTACGTCGTTCACCTTGTTCATTTTGAACAGAAAAATCATGGTCTTGTTGCCACTGTTCAATACTATGTGTTTGCATTTTGTAGCCTGATTTTGAAAGTAAAAAAATTGTAGTTTGATTTTAGACAGGTAAATATGTCGCTTTTGTTCAACTAGCTTCGATAAATTGTTTCAATCAAATGAAAGCCAAACTGAGTTTTGACAGGGCCATGTACTTTTAATACCGGCTTTTTAAAGACAACATTATCAAATGCCTTGACCATTTTTCCAGGACCAAACTCACCGAGGTCGCCGCCTTTTTTAGCAGAAGATTTACACAAGGAGTGTTTTTTAGCGAGTAGGGCAAAGTCTTTACCTTCAGCCAATTGTTTTTTAATTATTTCAGCTTCTTCTTTTGTCTTAACTAAGATATGACGTGCCGATGCCCTTGCCATTAATGGGTCTCTCCTAATGTTTTGTACTTCAACGAATGTTTACATAACGGTGATGGTTTAATCATGTTGTTGCGTGTTTTCAAGTAAATGATGCAATCTCTGTTGAGCCATATCATAGCCTAATTCAATCATTTCTGATGCTCGATTAAATTCTAAAATGCCGCAGCTATTTCTAGGGAATTCAATAGTGATATCGGGTGGATAGGCGGCTAATTTTTGCCGAGCAATAGTGCTTTGCATCGCTTCAAAGGCCTGATTTGCGACATCGTAAGCAGTCCAATCATGACTATTAGGCGTGATTGCTTGTTGAAAGCGGGTAATAAAGTGACTTATTTTCTCATGCAGTTCTTCAGATAAAAAACTAGGTTGAGCTGAGGCGGATTCTTTAATTTGTTTAATTTCAGGAGGGCCGCCTAGATTCACAGCGATAGTTAAATCTGTGTTATCACCAAAGGTGGGTGCGATGGGTACAGGGTTTAATACGCCACCATCAATCAGATCAACACCATTAACATTAAAGGGTGTAAAAAACAGGGGTAGTGAAATAGAGGCTCGTATGCCATCAAATAATTTACCTGATTGAATCCAGACTTCTTTTTCACTCGCTATATCTGCTGCCACAGCGGTAAAACTTAAGGGCAAATCTTCTATTAATTGTTCACCGACTAAATCGATTAGCGAGTTAATGATTTTATCGCCTTTAATAAGTCCATTATTACTCCAAGCTAAGTCGAGTAAACCAACCATATCGACCTTAGTTATTGCACTGACCCAGTGTTCAAACTCATCTAACTTGCCAGCGGCATAAACGCCGCCAACTAATGCGCCCATTGAACAGCCAGAAATAGACTCAATCTTAAAATGATGTTCCTCAAGCCAATGAATAACGCCAATATGTGCCAAGCCACGAGCGCCACCACTGCCCAATACAAGTGATATTGTTTGCATCGTCATATTACTACTCATAAAACGCGTTTTTATTTTTCTGAAATACTCATGTACAAACTGATTTTTGAGTTTCGATTAGGATAGATATTTTTCTTGTAGTTGATTTGCCGTTAATGGTTTGTCGAAATAAAAACCTTGGAGTTTATCAATAGCGAGTGAGCTACACAGCTCTAAATCTGATTCTTGTTCGATCCCTTCAGCAACCAGCTCATGGCCGAGTGATTTAATCATCGAAACTAAGCCAATCAAAATGGATTTTACTTTTTTCTCATTAGAGACACTAGGCATCAACGATTTATCAATTTTTACAATATTGAGTGGATATTGGAGCAAGTGAGACAAGGAGGAAAAACCTGTTCCAAAATCATCAAGCGCAATTTTGCAGCCTAATTGACTAATTTTCTCAATGGTGTGGGTCGATTGTTTAGAGTCAATCAGTAAAGCCGTTTCTGTTAATTCAAATATAATAAGACTTGAATCGACACGGTACTCAGATAGGCAAGCTTCTATATGATCGAGTATGGTTAAATCTTTCAGCTGAACAGCGGAGAGATTAATGGCCATTGTAACGGGGGTGCTTAGGTTTTTATTCCATTGCGCGACTTGGCGTATAGCTTCACTAATAACCCATTTGCCAATATCGAGAATTAAGAGCGTTTTTTCAGCTATAGGGATAAAAGTATCGGGGCCCACCATTACGCCGTCATCATTCCAGCGTATTAACGCTTCAACGCCCACCAATTGTTTTGTTACCCCGCTTAATATAGGCTGATAATGCAGGGTGAAGTCGTTGGTTTCAGCTGCTATTCTTAGATTAGTTTCTAGCTTAAAGTCAGAAACTAATTGCTTTTGCATAGTCGCTTCAAAAAAGGAAAATTGATTTCTGCCCATTTTTTTTGCTCTATACATGGCAATATCGGCATATTTAAACAATTCTTTGGCATTCATTGCATCTAGTGGATTGATTGAGATGCCGATGCTGACACTTGATTTTATCGATAAATCACCGATTTCAAATGGTGTATCGAATTCAGTGAGAATGCGTTTTGCTATATGACTTGCATCTGTTGCTGATTTTAAGTTTGTTAAGGTGATTGCAAACTCATCACCACCCAGTCGAGAAAAGAGTTCACTACCTCGTAGGCACAATTTAATTCGATTCACGACATCGATTAGCAGTTGATCACCGACATCATGACCATAGTTATCGTTTACAAATTTAAAATGGTCAAGATCAATCAGTAAGAGTGCAACGGTTTCACCGGAGCGTAAATTGTTGGCAATATCTAGCTTTAGCGACTCATCGAAAAAGTAACGATTTGCTAGGCCGGTTAAACTATCCTTTTCAGCTAATTCTTTTGTTTTGGTATAGCTTTTGAATAATTTATGTTCCATATCTGAACGAGCCCGTGCATTTATAATTGCACGACTGAGTCGAAAAGCACTGACTTCAGTTTTGGTTAAAAAATCTTGAGCTCCGGCGCGGATACATTCCAATGCGAGATCATCTTCCTCATTACTGCTCATCATGATGATTGCGGTGCCCTCGATGGAAGTGTCGCCTTGGACTTCTAATAATAGCTCGATACCATTACGCTGAGGGAGGTTGTAATCAAGTAAAATAACGTCAAAATGATGTTCGTTGAGAAGAGGAAGTGCCTCATCGACACTTTCAACTTCAAAAATACGAGAAGCGGGGTCAGGAAGTTTTAATGCTCTTCTGATACTCTCACGATCAATTTTATCATCATCAACAATTAATATATTCATCTTATTCTGTTACCACTGGTTTCCATTAAGACATCTTGTTATTGAGTTTAAGTTTTTATTCTTCAGGAAAATGCACGACTTTCCAATAACTTTCTAGAACATTAACAATATTAATAAAGTTTTCTCCTGCTTCTTCTTTAACATAATAGCCTGCTACTTTGTGATTGTAACTCTCTTGAATATCTTCACGGGCTAATGAAGTGGTTAACACAAAAACAACGGTATTAGCATATTCCTCATCGGCTCTTAAAACATCTAAAAATTCGTGACCATTCATGCGTGGCATATGAAGATCTAACAAAATTATAAATGGCTTAGGTACATCACCAGAACGTAGTTTTTCTAGAGCGTCAACGCCATCTGTTGCGCGTACTATTGCATTAGCAACGCGATTCTTTTTAAAACTTCGTGCAATGGTTAATGCGTCTACATCGTCATCTTCAATTAAAAATAAAGTGACGGGTTTTGGCGTTTTGGTCATAAGTTATTTCTCAAGAGTTTCGGTGTTCAATTGTTTTAAATAATTCAGTGGCCAATGAATGATAAAGGTGGTGCCATGTTTGCCATCTGACTTGATATCAAGGCTTCCGTTGTGATGTTCTACGATTTTTTTAACAAACGCAAGACCCATACCACTACCTTCAACTTGATCTCGCGGTTTTAAAGTTTGAAACATCTCCATGACCTTTTCTTGTAGATGACTAGGTATACCTGGACCATCATCAGTGAAAGTAAAATGATGCGCCTTCATATTACGCTGATAGGTGATGGAAATCTTTCCGGTCTTTTTATCATGATGTTTAATACTGTTTGATATTAGGTTTCTGAGTACAATCTCAAATGGAATGAGTGGGATATCTATCTCAACATAGGGGGCGGCATAACTAAAACCTTCTGGGTTTCCCAACAGGTCAAAACACTCGGTCACCAGAGTGTTGAGATTAACAGTCTCATTGTCATAGGCAAAGCGATTTATTCGCGAGTAACTTAACAGATCGCCTAGTAGTTTCATCATTCTCTGTGTACGAGATTGGAGTAAATCTAAATGCTCTTTAGATTCAGCGGGTAGGATGTCATCACAATCGTCTTTTATCCATGATGCTAATTGTCGAATGGAGTTGAGCGGTGATTTAAGATCATGTGATGCAATATAGGAAAATTGTTCTAGATCGTGGTTTGATTTTTCTAAACGAGCGGCTTTATCCTTAAGACTTATGGTCATTTCATCTGCATGTCGAAGTGCATCCCGATTAGCTTTGGTTAGAAACAAGAATAGACCTAATAATAGGATGTTGATCAATAAGCCACCAAGCAAAATTAATAATGGCTGATTAGTAGATGCGGCATCTCTAAAATTTTTGTTTGATTCAATATCAAATGTCCATGTTCTACCGTAGATCTCGATATCGACGTGTTTTTGGAATAGAGGGGCAGGATCTAATTGATCATCTTTTTCACCACTGATATCTGTGAACAATAGATCATTGCCATCTTTAATGGTCAGGAAAATGTCTCTTTGCTGTTTTTCTAGCGTGCCGAGCATTAGTTTGGCCATGATGAAAGGAGCATAGCTGACGCCGAGGATATTATCTCTACGTTTCTGCATGGAATCTAAAGCCCCGACTTGTTTATAAAAAGGGGTATAGAGTAAAAAACCTGGCGTTTTCTTAGAATCTTGTACTAATGTAATAGGGGCTGTTAATTGGGGAAGTCCACTGTCTCGTGCCTTTTTAATTGCGGTATAGCGATTTTCTTCAAAGGCCATATCTAGGCCAACCGCTTTTTGATTGCTCGCGACGGGTATAATATAGGTAATAGGCCAATATTCCGTTTCGTTATGTGAAGGATGTATTGAATAGCTGGGTCTTAGGATTCTTTGTTGGGCAAGATACTGCTCTATTTGTTCCTTTTTAATATTAAAAATGATTCCTATGCCATTGATGCCAGGATAGGTATGCGCTATATCAAGCCTTTGAGCAAAAGCAGTCCATCGTGTGTTATCAATATAACCTTCGTGCGCATCCAGTAATGCAGCACCACTTGTCAAGGCATTTTGATAAAGCCCCATCCTCTCCTGTACTTGAGAAATTATTTGAGTTGATTCACGGTCAAATTGCGTTTCAATCTTTTGATTTATCTGATTTTTCGATATTGCCCATGCGGAAATAGTTAATGCAACTGAGAGAGAAATAATCATCCAATGGATCCAGTGCATCGCGCTTGCACGCTGCAATATGGCCCGTTGCTGTAATGCTTTTTTTTGTTCTATGTCATTCATAATATTCCACGCATTCTAGTTATGTTGAACATCTAGTGGTTGTTGAGTCTTAAAGCCTGTTACCAACTTTTTTTATATTCCAAACCGACAGCAATGTTATTGACGTTACTACGGCGGTATTGATTAACGCGGTATTCGGCAACAGCAAAGGTATTTGAAAATAATTTATAACCAAATTGAGCTTCGCCGACTATGGGGTTATTAGGTATTGTTGCCGCTAGATTTTCATTAAACGTATGATCGACAAAGCCGCTTAAATAGAGTCGCTCGCTGATATAAGGAAAGGACATTGAAAAGGCATGCTCGAGTTGCCATATATAATTTTCTTGATGGTCAAATTGAATAGCGTGCCAATTAATAAAATAGTTGAGATTAATACTCTCTAAAAAAGGCGCAATGAACGTTGATTTATTGAGGCTCCAACGCAGACCTAATCGATGGCGATCGTTGTGTGAACCAGAACGTAGATTTGACTGTAATGTCAGCTCAAAAGGGGAGGTTTCAGTAAGCTGCCACCTCAGGTTTTGCTCAGTAAAAAAAGTATCAAGATTGGGCAACTTACCATTGTCACTTTCGTTACTAAAATTGGTTAGACTGAAATAGGAAAAACGGTTGGAAAAATTTAAAAAGGCATTAATGGTAAACGTTGTATCGTGATTTACTTTAGATTGATAGGGATAAACATTTAAGTCTATAAAGCCACCCTGAATAATATCTTCAGCATTCACTTTTGAAACGCTTGAGCAAAAAATAACGAATAGGCTAAGTTTCCAAAAAGTATGTGGAGGCATGAATTATATCCCTATTATTAATCGCACCATTCTTTCATAACTATAAGTATTCACTGAGTTCGATAATAGACATTTAAAGCGAATAAATCTAGCTTTTATATAATCGCTTTATATGTCGGTAAAAGTAATTGAAATATTGCTTATAGTAGCATGTTTATGAATAAGTTTCTTACAAGAGTTTATAGGTTGTTTATATAAGTAATTAAAAACAATGTTTTTTATTTTTTAGGAGTGGTCAGATAAAGCGGGCCGTCTATGCAATATTAAGCCTAGAATAAAGGCGTGTATTTAGCTCTCTGAATTACCTTGTAGTCTGCATAATTAGCCCGATTATGGGTAAAAGGGCGAAAGCATGCCAATACCTATGACTGAAACGTAAACGAGGAAGACAGACAACCACTACTTACAAAAATGCCAGAATGGTAAACCACTCTGGCATCTTGATTAGCTAGCGACTGCTTGTTGTTGGATTACAATACAACGCTTCCCCTAGTCAGCTTTTTTTACGATTTGTGCTTGTATGTAATTTTGAATGCCCATTTTATCAATAAGACCCAATTGAGCTTCAAGCCAATCTATATGTTCTTCTTCTGATTCTAAAATGTTTTTAAATAAGTCACGCGAAACGTAGTCTCCTACTTTTTCAGCGTGAACAATGCCTTCGCGTAAATCAGGTAATGCATCATATTCCAAGGCAAGATCGCACTCGAGCATTTCCTTCGTGTTTTCACCAATACGAAGCGCGCCGAGATCTTGCAGATTTGGCAAACCTTCAAGAAATAAAATACGGTCGACTAAGGCATCAGCATGTTTCATTTCATCGATAGATTCATGATATTCGTATTCAGCCAAATTAGTCATTCCCCAATCTTTATACATTTTCGCATGTAAAAAATATTGGTTAATTGCTATAAGCTCATTACCTAATGCTTTATTAAGTAATACAACTACTTGTTTATCGCCTTTCATTATTCTCTCCTTTTACTGATTAAGTCATGAGTTTATAAATAACAAACACATGTTAAATACAATGATCTTGTCCAAATATAAATTTATTTTGTAGACATCGCTGCTGTCATGATACGTCACAATGGTGGTTGATTATAGCGCTTCTTTTAGAATTCGAGGGAAGGAGTAGGTAGGAATAACCATGAAGGAGGCGGGATTCTGATTATAAGATAGAAGTTCTCGTGGGCCACTTTTTTGCAAAGTGACCGGGTGTCTAGCAATACTGAGTCTAAGCGGGTGCTTAATTTAGCCTTGTATAGCGGCCTGTTTCATTAGTTGACTGGTATCAACAACATGATTTTGAATAAGACTATGGACTTTAAATTGACATTTTCCGCAGCACGAAGCGGCTCCAGTGGCTTCACGCACCGTCTGAACGCTAGTAGCCCCCATATCGATGGCAGCGTTGATAGTCTCTGAGTTCACGTTATTGCAAATACATACAATCATAAAGTTCTCGTCTTTGATTAAGTACACGAATGCAAATGATAATGATTGTTATTTGCGGTGTCAATAGGTAAACATTAATTTAGTGGTAAATAATGCTCCTTTACTGGGAAAGCCTGAAAGGGGGCGAAGCATACTCACTCGTGTTGAGAAAGCACAATGTACTAAATCATAAATAAAGCTGACTATCAGAGCAGAATGACCGTTAACGGCTATTACGATTAGCGATTATTAGGTGATCTAGTTCAGCGTATAGGTGAGGCTTTATTCTATTGGTTAAAAAACAACCAAATATTAAAGATGTCTACAGATGAATCACTTACAATCTTACGCGTGACTTATCCACAGCCTTTTCCACAATAATTGTGAGTAAGATGGTATAAGTTTTAGACTGTAATGCTAGTGTTTATCGCTGTTTAAGGGGGGGGGGG
>TARA_R110002050_G_scaffold53118_2_pt1 | contig 147860 bp, 105 predicted proteins | sample TARA_R110002050 | Tara Oceans TARA_R110002050 (sample SAMEA4396988) | marine metagenome | biome: Polar Biome; feature: [DCM] deep chlorophyll maximum layer (ENVO:01000326); material: water (ENVO:00002006), including particulate matter (ENVO:01000060) such as... | depth 25 m
ATTTATTCAAAACATTTTTTGATAAATTTTATCATAAATATGCTCTTAATTTTTCTTTTCGTTTTTTTAATTGCCTTTCTAATGATGAAACTGCCATATCCACGCCTTCTTCGAAGGTTTTACATTGTTTTTTTACAACTAAACTATCTCCAGGAACACTAACTCTAGCTTCAAAAAATTTATTTTCTTTATCACTTGTGTTTTCAACTTTTAAATAAACGTCTGATTTAATGACTTTATCATAAAACAAATCTAACTTATCCATACGCTTTTGAATAAAATCTATCAATTTTTGATCTGCATTGAAATTAACTGATTGGGTGTTTACTTTCATACTAATTTGTTTTGGTTAGACAATATTTAAATTTCCTATTTTTTACTCCTAGGATGTGTATTTACATGAACCTTCTTTAATTCTGCTATACTATTATGCGTATAAACTTGAGTTGCTGCTAAACTTGAATGCCCTAGAAGTTCTTTAACAGCATTTAAATCGGCACCTTGGTTTAACAAATGTGTTGCAAAAGAATGTCTTAGTATATGTGGACTCTTTTTTACTTTTGAAGATGCTAAACTAAAATAATCATTTATTATTCTGTAAACAAGTGTTTCATATATTTTAACTCCTTTTTTTGTTAAAAATAAATGATTAGTATCTAAAACACCTTCCAATTCATTTCTTACTTTTATATACTTACGCAATGTTTGCAATACTGTTTCTAATAACGGAACAATGCGCTCTTTATTTCTTTTACCTAATACTTTTAACGTTTTATTATCTAAATTAAAACTTGTTAACTTCAACTCTACCAACTCAATTCTCCTTATCCCAGTAGAATAGAACAATTCAATAATTAATTTATTACGAATACCTTCAAAATCTTTTTCAAAATGCAAATCATCTAAAACCGTTGTAATTTCTTTTTCTGAAAATGGTACTTGAATTTTTTTACTCGTTTTTAATGCTTTGTGTTTTGCCAAAGGATTGACATCTATATCTCCTATTTTTAAAAGAAACTTATAATAGGTATTGAGTGCCGATACTTTTCTATTAATACTTCTATTTGTTAATCCGTTTTCTACTAAAGAAACTATCCAACTTCTTATTTGAGAATAGTTAACATTATTAATAGAAGTTGTTTCATATTCATTTTTAGCAAACTTTAAAAAGTTTTCTAAATCATTTTGATAAGCATTTACCGTTAATGCTGAATAGTTTTTTTCGAGCAATAAATAATCTGTAAATGATTTAAAAGACATAGCTATATAGGTTAAAAGTTTAAAGTTATAAGTTTATAGTTAATACTGCAACTATAAAATCATATTAAACTTTATAGCTAAGAACTGCTAACTATTAAGCAAAAAAATCCCGCATAAAGCGGGATTAAATATCATTTATTTAAGAACAGATTATATGTTTTCTGCATCTCTTAAACCTTGTACATATTGTGCTTTTTGTATTAGCGCTCTACGCACTACTGAGGGTTTAGTAAATTGCTTACGAGTTTGAAGCTGACGTTTCGTTTGAGTTCTATCAAACTTTCTTTTAAAACGCTTTAGCGCTCTATCTATATTTTCTCCTTCTTTAATTGGTATTATTAACATAGTGCCTTAACCTCCTCTCTTTTAAATTTTCAGGATGCAAATATATAAATATTTTTGAATTTCAATTTCTGAATTCAAAAATATTTATGTTGTTGGCTTATATTCTTTTTTATCAATTATAATCTTAGATAATATTTCACGTAATATCTCTGATGTTCCACCTCCTATAGTCCCTAACCTACTATCTCTTAATAGTCTTGCCATGGGATACTCTTCCATATAACCATAGCCTCCTAAAAACTGCAAACACTCATATATAACTTCATCGGCCATTTTAGTCGACTTCAGCTTAGATATGGTAGCTTCTTTAACTACATATTCGCTTTTATTCAGTTTATTAGTTACAGAATAATTATACGCTTTACAAATCTCCATGTCTGCATATAAATCTACAAACTTATGTCTTAATGCTTGGTATTTATCTAACTCTTTACCAAAAGCTATACGCTCTGACATGTATTTTAATGCGTACTCTAAAGCATATTCTGCTCTAGCATGTGCATTAACACCCATTACCAATCGCTCTAAAGAAAAATGCTGCATGATATAACCAAATCCTTGGTTTTCTTCACCCAATAAATTACTAATAGGAATCTTTACATTATCAAAAGCAATTTCTGCTGTATCTGAAGCTCTCCACCCTAATTTATCTAATTTTGTTGCCGAAATACCTTTTGTTTCTCTATCTACAACAAAAATACTCATGCCTTTATTACCAAGTTCTGGACTTGTTTTAGCAGCAACCACTAAATAATCACTATAAACACCATTGGTTATAAATGTTTTAGAACCATTTACTACATAATAATCGCCTTCTTTAATTGCGGTTGTTCGCATACCAGCCACATCACTTCCTCCAGAAGGCTCTGTTATACATAAACATCCTATTTTATCTCCAGCAATACTTGGGGCTAAATATTTTTGCTTAATAGCTTCGTCTCCTTCCGCATTAAGGTGCGTCATTGCCAAATACACATGTGCCCAAATAGCAGCTGCAAAACCTCCAGAATTTATTTTTTGAAGTTCTTCTTGTAAAATAATAGTATAAAATAAATCTAAATTTAAACCTCCATAAGCTTCAGGATAATTGATTCCGAAAAAACCCATATCACCAAACTTCTTCCAAATGAAACGATCTATAGTTCCTGTTTTTTCCCAAGTTTCAATATTCGGAACCACTTCTTTTTTTAAAAAATCTTGAAGACTTTTTCTAAAAAGGTTATGCTCTTCAGTGAAGTACATACTATTCATTTATTTTTCTTTTTAATCGAGCGACAAATATAATTTAATTATCTCGATTTTATTTACAGGGAAGTCTTTAACTTTTGTTAATTCATCTAACGATTTATAGTTTTCTCTCAATAGGCGTTCCTCAATAATATTATATGCTAAATCATAATCTATATGCGGAATAGTTACTAAATAATCTAAAGTCGCTAAATTCAAATTTATTTTATCAATAGTTTTTGGAGTTTTTACAGTAAACTGATTTGTTATATTATCAATAACCTCAGGTGCTAATCCATACACATCTTGTAGTTGAATATCTGATATAAAACCTCCAACAGATTGGTTTCTAAATTTCACAATACGTTCAGAAAGCACTTTACCAAGACCGTTTACTTTTTGAAGTTGTTGAACTGTAGCTGTATTTAAATCTTGTTTCTGATTAAAAGTTTTCAGCTTATTATTAACACTATAATTTGAAGTCCTTTTAGATTTAGCATTTGTAACCCATTCTGGAAATTTAAAAAATGGAGCCATTATATTTAAAAGAGAATCGGATACTTTTGTAACCTCTTGAAATTGTTTTGCAGAATTAATCCACTTATTTTGTTTTCTAAAACCTACGAATCTATCAATCTCCTCATTACTCATTCCTAAATTCACACCCTTATAATCTGTTATATAATTTGGATTAAAAGGATACGTTTTTGGCTTAATTTTTTCAACCTGCGCTAGTTTAAGAGAATCAATTTCTTTAATATACGCTGTTAATTCATCTTTATTTACTTGAATATCTTCAAATGAAAACTCTACAAAGAAATAAATACATTGCAATAGAAAAATAAGAAGTATTAATAAAAAAATCCCTTTTCGTTGTTCTTTAGAAAACTTGAAATGGGATTTCATATTTTATAATTTTTATACTGACTAGTCTTTTTTATGTCCTATAGCAGTTAAATATCTTTTTAACTCAACACGTACTTTAGGCGCTAATAATATAAGTCCTATAATGTTTGGAAATACCATTGCAAAAATCATGGCATCTGAAAAATCTATAACAGAGTTTAAACTAGAAGATGCTCCTATAATTACAAAACCTAAAAACAGAAATTTATAAACTAAATCTGCTACTTTACCTTTTCCAAATAAATATTTCCAACCTTGGATGCCATAATAAGACCAAGAAAGCATTGTTGAAAATGCAAATAAAATAACCGCTATAGTTAATAGTATTGAAAAATTAGGAATAGCAGAATCAAATGCTACCGAAGTTAAATCAACACCGCCTAAATGTTCTCCTGTACCATTCATTATAACATTACTACCTTCTAAATTAGCGTAGTTAAATAGGTTACTTTTTATATTAGTTATAACAATTACTAAAGCAGTCATGGTACAAATAACAACGGTATCAACAAAAGGACCAATAGATGCGACAATACCTTCACTAGCAGGAAATCTAGTTTTTACAGCTGCGTGAGCAATGGAAGCCGAACCAACCCCTGCTTCATTAGAAAAAGCAGCACGTTGAAACCCAACAATCATAACTCCTATAACACCGCCTAACAAGGAATTACTTTCAAATGCTCCATTCCAAATTTGCCCAATAGCCTCAGGAATGGCAGTAACATTCATAAATATAATTACCAAAGCAGCTCCTACATACATAATCCCCATAAAAGGCACTATTTTTTCAGTGACACGTCCTATTCTTTTTATACCTCCTATAATAACTACAGCTACTAAAACAGCCATTAAAACTCCGAATAAAAAACCTTCATCCATGCCAAATAATAGATTAAACTGTGCGGCGGCTTGATTTGCTTGAAACATATTTCCTCCTCCAAAAGAACCCCCAACAACAAAAACAGCAAACATAGCAGCTAAAACTTTCCCTAAACCACCAAGGTTCTTTTCTTTCAACCCTTTCTTTAAATAATACATAGGGCCTCCATAGATTTTACCATCTTCACCAACCTCTCTGTATTTAACACCCAAAGTAGCTTCAACCAATTTAGTCGACATTCCTAAAAACCCCGCTAAAATCATCCAAATCGTTGCTCCAGGACCACCAATAGCAATAGCTACTGCAACACCCGCAATATTGCCCAATCCAACAGTTGCTGAAAGTGCCGCTGTTAAAGCTTGAAAATGAGTAACCTCTCCAATAACACCCTCTGCTTGCGGGCTTTCAAAAACATCTCCACCAGGTGTTGAATCACCTGCCACAACATCAACACTATGATGATCTATTTCATCATACTTCCCCTTGGTTGCATAAAATGCAACTTTAAGTAATCTTATATTCGCAAACTTAAAATATAATGTAAAAAATAAAGCCCCTAATAATAGAACAATCAGTACAATAGGCACGTCTTTACCTGCAATAGTAACAGGATAAAAAACAACTCTACTAACAGCCTCAGAAAATGGGCCAAATTTAGCTTCTATATCTTCTTCTATAGAAGTTTCTTGTGCAAATGTTAAAAATGGAAGTATTAATGTAAATATTGAAAAAAGATATTTCTTCATAAAGGACTATTTTTAGTTAATTCTATTGAAAGATTCTTATTAAAAGACGGCAAGATGCTAAAAAAAAACTGTTTTTTAAAACTTCTATTGTTAAAAATTCATAACAGCTACTCAATATTATATTCTGAATTAAGAGCTTCGATTTGTTCAGGCCTACCTAAAACAATAATTTTAGAATTAGGAGCTAACTCTAATTCAGCTTCTGGGTTTACAACGTACTCGCCATTTTCATCTTTATAGCCAATTACTGTACAGCCTGTTTTCTTTCGAAGATCTAAATCTTTTATAGTTTTTATAGATTGTTTACTGTATAACTTCTCTACAGCAATTTCTTCTATATTTATATTAGACTTACCTACAATAGATAAATTATCAATAAATTCCATTAAACCAGGTACTACAACTAAAGATGCCATGTGATCGCCACCAATATTATCTGGCAAAATCACATTATTTGCACCTGCAAATTTCAGCTTATCATATGATGATTCATTTGATGCACGACTAATAATATTTATATCCTTATTAATCTGTCTTGTAGAAAGTACAACAAACAAATTATCAGCATCATTGGGTAATGCCGAAATAAAATTAGACGCTCTATCTACCCCTGCCTGTATTAATATCTCATCTTCATTTGCATTACCTATTACATAGGGTACATTATCTAACTGCAAACGCTCCTCCATCTCCCTATTCTTTTCTATAACAACAAACGATTGATTATGAGCCAATAGCTTTCTTACTGTTTGCTTCCCATTTCTGCCATAACCGCAAACAACAACATGGTTTTTAAAACTATCTATCTTTTTTTGCATCTTCTTATGTTTTAATTCTTCAATATGATCTTTACTTAAAATATACTCAGTAATTGTAGAAAGCGCATAACCTACTATAACAACACTTGCTAGTATTAAAAAAACTGTAAAAATTTTAGATTGATCGTCGAGCGGAACCACTTCTCCAAACCCTACAGTGGTAACAGTTATTACGGTCATATAAACTGCATCAACCCAAGAATAATTAGATATTATTTTATAGCCAACAATACCAATCGCTAATATAACAGCCAATAAAAATACAGCTGTATAAATTTTTGTCCTAAAAAATCTTATTAATGGGTTACTCATAAATTATAAATCGAAAACAGATGATCGTTTCGTATATACCAAATCTTTAATACGCATCCAAAAAGCTAAAAACAAATACAAGGCAAAACCGAAACCTACGGTAACAAAGGTTAAATACATGAAAGTGGTTCTAACTACCTTAGCTCTAATTCCGAATCTGTCTGCAATACGCTGACAAACATAATACCCATGCTTTTGAAAAAATAATAATGGTTTATAGATACTATTCATGCTGCAATTTAACTATAAAATTTGATTTTGATTAGTGTTTAAACATTTCTATGATTTTAATAATTTTTGAAACCTAATTTTAAATATTTCTCGAAATTAAAGTGTTACCAATAGCACATTTTAAACATTTATTCTTATTGCAATATTCGGTTTTTAGCTGAATAAGTGCTTGTGACTCTAAAGATGATTTTGACACTTTTTTTAAGCTATTAAAAGCATTTATAATACTATTCTTTTCTGAAGTTATAGCCATTGCTATTTTTAAAATATCGGCATCAACTTCTTCTCCCTTTTGTTTCGCATAGCAAAACTTTATAGGAAGTACGGTATTAATTAATAACAAATCTATAAATGATTTTGAAAGTGTTTTTTTTGATATTTTTGATTCCTTTTGAAAAGTATAATGTGTTTCCCAAAATACCGAAGTTGCCACCTTAAACAAATCATAAAAATCATCTAAACTATTTGTTTCAATCATTTTTGAAAACAAATTTTGATGCTTATTATATAAGCTTGCCAATTGAGATAACCTAATGGTAGGGAAATTTGGTGGTCGTAATCTAAAAAAATGCAAAAGCAATACCTGAGTGTTTTCTAATGTAAATTTCTGTTTCAAAAACTGATATTCTTTAAGCAAATTTAAATAATACCCATTTTGAACATCTTGTTCTAACAACCCTGCTTGCCCAAACAACAAAGCCTCTAATGTTTCTTGTTTTGATTGTGTTTTCCTTATAATTGAAAAATCTATAGACTGCGCTAAACTAAAAAATGATTCGCCATTTACCTTAAGTCCGAAGTTTTTAGTCAGCATTTTAAACAGTACTGCTTCCCAATCGTTTTTAGAATCTTTTAAAAGCACCTCTATGGTTTTTGCCTTTCGTTCTAAACGTTCAAAATACAAACGCTCCATCCAATTTTCTAAAACAAAACGATCTATGGCTTCAAAGTCGTTTTCGCAATTAATCCACTTATTTTGTTTACCAAATAAGGATTTGTAATTATTTAAAACAGATACCTCTAAAATATTTTTTAATTCAAGAGTAGGAATAACTGTATTATCTTTTCTAAAAACCTCTGTATCATGTTCCCAAACAACATGCAAAATCACATTATCATAAGCTTCGTCTTGCTCATGGTTATGTAAAAACCAATCGGATGATTTTACATGAATTTCTACATTGCCTGCCCAAAATTGGTTACCTATTTTAAGCTGTGCATTAAAAAAATCGGGGCCTGCATTTAAATTATGCTCCCCTACCGAAGTTAACAAAACAGCTTCTCCTGCTTCCGTTTTTAAATTTGTAGTTTGAAACTTTTTATGTTTCCATATATAATGTAGGAAATCTTCTTGCATGGTTTAAATATAAGATATAAAAGCATCAAATTCCAAATTGTTATTCTTCAATAATTATCTAACTTAGTGGTTTTGTGTAAAATTTAATTTTAATGGAACAACTTACCCTTACCACACCTGCGCTTTTATTTTCAGCCATCTCATTAATTATGCTAGCTTATACCAATAGGTTTTTAGCGTACGCCTCTGTTATTAGAGATTTACATGCTAAATACATTAAGAAAAAAGACACCGTTTTAATGGCTCAAATAAAAAACATTAAACAACGCCTTTACCTAACAAGATCTATGCAAATTTTTGGGATTTCTAGTTTATTACTTTGTGTTGTTACTATGTTTTTAATCTATATACAGCAAAACACCATTGCAATTTGGGCATTTGGTTTGGCTCTTGTTTTATTAATTATTTCGTTATCGCTTTTAATTATTGAAATTCAAATTTCTGTAAAAGCCCTAGAGCACCATATTAGTGATATTGAAAATAATTAAGAAACTAAAAGTATTTGATTTTGTAAAAATTTTCAGCTATATTCGTTTAACCTCTGATATAAAGTTTTAAGATGATTTCATATCAACATAATTATAAGCGAAAACCAGAAAAGGAAAGCTATGAATACTCACGCTGACAAAACACAGGAAAGCAGAAGTCAATCGGTTGCAAGTGCTGTTTCTCAAAAGCAAGGTGGTAGTGAGTCAGCTTTTCAGTTTGTGGACAACCGACCTGAAGCGGTTGCGCAAAGAAAACTACAAGAGACTGCTAATAATAGTCCGCAAATTTCACAAACGAAAGCTTTTCAAAAAACATCCATCAATAATGATCAGCCAATTCAGAGGATGACTACTGAGGAATACGATGAATTAAAAGTTACATGGGGCACACAGACCGTAGATGAAGCTTTAACAATTCTGGGGCAAACTTGGCAGCAAGCAAATGATATGGATGTATTGGATGAAATATATACTTTGTCCAAAGACTTTTTTGAGGCCACAAAAACTTCAAAAGACATAATGCATGGTGATGACAGGAACAATGCATTCCGAAATTGGCTCTTACACGGAACTCCACCTGAAAACATGAACTGTTGGGAATACCTGATGTACATTGGAGCTCTATCAGGAAGTCTTAATCGGGAGGACATAGCTAAAAATTATTTTGAAGATAATGATGATCGATGGGAGATGGATGCAAGCAAAGTATTAGGTATCTTTTCCGACAAAGGTAACCCGATTGATATTCGAGACACACGCCAGTTGTCTGTTGGTGATGCTATTGTTATTAGTGAACCTAGCAGACATGTTCTAATATCTTTAGGAGGGAATAACGTAGCAGATTTAGGAACATGGGGCGGGGTTCACGAGACAACTATTGAAAATGTAATGGCAAGTCAAACTAGAAATGTAGCTATGACTAAAAGTCATATTGATAATATAATGCGTGAATACATAAATTTAATCGACTCTCAAGGTGTTAATCATGAGGTTATAGAAAAGATTGAAAGAACAAAAAATGAGGTTCATTCTTTTGACGCTCCAGATATTGAAAATTTAGAGTCATATGTATTAGCCCAACTTGCCAATAATCAAGTTCCGTGGAATTATATTGACGTACTTTTAAGACAAGTTAAAACCGCAACACGTGTCACGATTTACAAAATACCTAAAGCAAGTTGGGTTAATCAGTTAAAGTGATCTATAACAAAACCGTTAATAGAAACCCAAAAACCGCTCGCTACTCCAACCACCCCTTAAAATCTTTTACACGTTCGCGAGCTACAATAACATCTTGATCGTTATAAGAGTTCAGTTTTATTTGTAAACGCGAATTGGTATAACTCACCATATCTTTTATAGCATTTATGTTTACAAAGAATTTTCGGTTGATGCGGAAAAAGGTTTGTGGTTCTAATTCGTTTTCTAACAGCTCTAGCGTAGTATCTAGCAAATAATTTCTGCCTTCTGAAGTATACAAATATGTGCCTTTATTTTCGCTATAAAAACACTCGATATCATCTATATTAATAAGTTTTAAATGCTGACCCACCTTTACCGAAAAGCGTTTTTTATACTCGCGATCTATTGGGTTTACTAGCAGTTTTTTTATGTCGTTAAAATCTAAAGTAACGGCTTGTTTTTGTGGCGTGCGTTCTTTATATTTTTTTACTGCGGTTGCTAAATCGTCTTCGTCTATTGGTTTTAATAAATAATCGATACTATTTAATTTGAAGGCTTGAAGCGCATATTCATCGTAAGCTGTGGTGAAAATGATTGCTGATTTAATATCTATGGTTTCAAATATTTCGAAAGACAAACCATCGCTTAGTTGAATATCTAGAAATATTAAATCTGGGTGCTCGTTATTCTGAAACCAAGCAATAGACTCTTCAACTGAATGTAGCATAACATCGGCTTTTAAGTCTAACTTTTGAAGCATTCGTTGTAACCGGCGTGCTGATGGTTTTTCGTCTTCTATAATAATTACCTTCATTAATTGGTTTGTTTTTTATGATTTACTTTTTCTAAGCTGATAGTGCGTTAGGGATTATTCATTGGTTAATATATTAAATTAATGAAATCATGAATGCGTTGCATTTGTAGCGGCATCCTTTTGTTTTCTTTTAAAATAAAACGAACTTTAAAAATAAGTTTCTAATTTATTATGGATTCCTACAATACTCATTGGGTATATATTTTATTGTTGTATTCGTGAATCTTAGATTTCGCAGGAATGACAAAACAAAAGATATAGCGAAATATTTATATTCATGAGTCCAATATAAAATAAAAAAAACACGAATAAAAGCCCGACCCTTGTGGTAACGCCCAAATTACCTTATTTCTTTTTCTGTTCTTCCTTTTCTATAAACGCTTTCATTTTCCGTTCTTCCCAACTTTTATTAAAAAGTCTTCTTCCTTTAAAAACGCACCAGCCATGAACTAATATAAAAATTGTCCACGCCACCATAACTGAAATATTAAACCAAATAAAGAAGGTTTTATACACGCCAGCAACTATATACAAATTATACAGAAGTAACATTACCACGATGATGTAACCGACCAAGTGAATATAAAAAATTTGAATATTCTTGACCTTTTCTTTAGCTTTTAAATAGCTTTTGTTTTTTTCGTTTGAAGTTTCCATAATTTATTCAAATCTATGTTTATCGTTTTCATTTTCCTTTTCCATGAATTCTTGAATCTTTCTGCTTTCCCACGATTTGCCAAAAAACAGGCTTTTACCAAATACCATTATGGCATGAAAGCCTAAACCCATACCCCAAAAAATAGGTGTAGAAAACACACCAAAATTCCAGATATCACCTTCTGAGTTTAATACAATCATTGTTATAATGAAAATATTTACTACAACATACCAGAAGGCGTGCCAATAAAAACCTTTTATTTCTTTAAGCCTTTTTTGAGCTCTTAAATAAGCGCTTTCCTTATGATACTTACTTGGTTTACTTTTATAATCTAACTGCTCCATCATTTCTTAATTTAATTCCAACGTTCTTTTTTTTCTTCTTGATTTATAAACTCTTGCAGTTTACGGGCTTCCCATTTACGCCCAAAAACACCATTGTTTACAAATACGTGATATGCGTGAATACTTAATCCTAGTCCCCAACCTGCTAACGGAAACCAAAACCATTGAAAGCCCCATGAGGTCTTATAATTTATAAATATTAAAAAAGGGATAACCAAGCAATAGGATGCTAGATTAGAATAAAAACCTTTTATTTCATCTACCCTTTTACGAGCTCTTATGTATTTAGTGTCTGTTTCTGAATTTTGTATTTTTTCCATAATTTTCACTTATTTAATTCCAAAGATTTTCTTCTTCATCCTGCATGAACTCATTTATTTTTCTTTCTTCCCAGCGTCTTCCAAAAGCTTTATCGTTTACAAATACTCTAAATCCTTGAATAGCTAACCCTAATCCCCAACCAAACATAGGAAACCAAAACCATTGAAAGTCCCATGAGGTTTTGTAATTAATGAAAATTAAAAACGGAATGACTAAGCAATAGGATATTAGGCTATAATAAAACCCTTTAAGCTCCTCTACATGATTGCGTGCCCGCACATAACTATCGTCTATTATTGATTGTGGTCTCATAACTGATATTTGTTTTGTAAGCATTGGTATTGCCACTGCAAAACGGTTTGCTTCTTTATTTATATATACTTTTTTGCTTGTTAATAAATCATAGCGTTGCATAATATTACTTAAACCTACACCACTACTCTTTTTTACTATTTGTTTGGACTGTAAATTGTTTTCTACAACTAAGTTGCCTTTATCTTCGTAAATTTTAATATGCAAAGGACTGTTTGCTGTTACAATATTATGCTTTACTGCATTTTCTAAAAGTAACTGTAATGATAGCGGCACCACTTTACTTTCTGGGTTTGATGCTTTTTCTGGCATGCTAAAAACAATACTATCTTCAAACCGCATTTTTAGTAAAGACATATAGGTTTTTGCAAATTGTAACTCTTCGTCTACCGTAACTAATTCTTTACTTTTTTGCTCTAAAACATAACGGTATACTTTTGACAAGGATGTTGTAAACCTTTGAGCATTATCTGGGTTTTCCTCGATTAAACTGGTTAACACATTTAAACTATTGAATAAAAAATGAGGGTCTAATTGATTTTTTAAAGCATCAAATTTTGCACTTGCCGTTCCGGCAATTACCTTTTGTTCTTTTATTTTGTTTTGCTGATATTTATTGTAGAAATAGATAAAATGAAAAACGATAACGATAGTTAAGATTATCCATAATCCAAATTGATAATATTTTAATTTTTCATTAGCTATAAAGTCGGTAAGTGTGACACCTTCTATCAAGGTTGCAATTAACCCCCTTAAAACAAACAGCCCCATTAATGTAATAATTGTAGAACCTAAAACACCTAAAATAATACGTTTTACAATATCTTTCTTTTTCCAGCTCCTGCCTTCCATATAATCGAAAAAGCACATATTAGAATAACCTAACACAAAAGAATACAACTGATTAAACATAAAACCAATTAAAAGCTCATTACCATTTTTAAAGCTAAACCCACCGGATACCAGATTAGCCATTACAAAAATGACACATCCAATAATGAAAATGATTATGATATTTTTAGTTGATTTTGTCATAATATATTTTTAGTTTATTTTCCGCAAGACTGCAACATTATTTCAACACGCTCTTTTTCCTAATTTGAATAAAATGGTCTTTCTCAGATTTAAAGTTAACAAAAAGTTCTAAGGCACACTCTAAATCTTCACAAAACGATGCAATGTTTTGTCCGAAACACCTAGCGCCTATCATACCCATTCTGCTTTACAATATACCACTCTTGGGTTTTGCAAATCTATTGTTTCCGCTTTGGTATATAAGGACAGCCAATTATCTGGTGCTACACTTGCTATACGTTCAAATAAATAGAGACTTCAGTTGGATTGCTTCCTTTAATTCGAAAGCTTTTTCATACCTTTTCATAATTAGTTTAATCATTTGTTAATAGTGTTACGATAATAATTACATGTTTCATTTTAATTTAAATTTTTAATTATGATACAAATATCGAACACAACTACAGGTTTAAAAAAAACGAATAACCCAATTGTTATTTTTTCAGGATGAAATGTAACAGCTAATTTTAAAGCATAAAAAAATCAAGAAACAGTGGAAAGCTCCTTGATTTTTTCGACTAAATTGACTAATTATAAAAATATTATCCTTCTTGATATTTAAAAAATATAGGGACTGCGTAAGCTACTTTTACAGCTCTACCACGTTGTTTTCCTGGTTTCATTTTTGGTAATAAACCTATAATACGTTCTGCTTCTTTTTCTAAAATTTTATCCGGTCCTCTAGAACGCACATTGGTTGTAACTCCATCTGAATCAATTACAAAAACCACTGATACCCTACCTTGTATACCTAGATCTAAAGCCGATTGTGGGTAATTAAAATGCTTTACAACATGTTCTTGTATTTTTCTCTGAAAACAATCTTTTGTAGCTTCTCTTGATAAACCTTCACATCCAGGATATACTGGCACATTTTCAATAATTGCAAAAGCAACTTCTACATCTTCATCTACTTCTTCAACACTAACATCAACAACTTCAACAACTTCATGAATAGCATCATCTTGATCTGTTTCTGTACTTTCAATAACTGTTTCTATAACCTCCTCTTCATCTTCAACAATTTGTATTGACTCTTGAGTTACTGCTGGCGGAGGTGGCGGTGGCGGCGGTGTATTTATATTTACTATTGGTATTTCTTCTTCTACTTCTGCTTCTACATTTAAAATTTCCAATGCAATATCATCCTTCTCATATGTTTTATACTCTAAAGATCTCCAAGATAAAAGCAACATTAAATTGAGACCTATTGCAAAATACAAACCGCTATTACGGCCTATTTCCAATTGTGGGTTCTTTTTAGCTTCCATGATAATCAAAATTTAATACTATAAAAATATTTGAATTATCAACAAATAAGTATGACAATTATCATATTATTAAAAAGATTCGACTTTTTTATTTATACCATAAAAAATAACAAAAAACCCTATATAAAATAGGGTTTTTCATTAAAAATCAATATAAAGGAATGGGTTTTACAAAATTGTATCAGTGAAATTTGTATCGAGACTCAAATTTTAAATATTTAAAAAATTTTCAGTAATTTCTTCTGTTTAAAACCACTCGAACTTAGAAGCAAACAACTTTAACAAATCAATACACATATCAGGTTACAATCAAATTATCTAACCAAACGTCCAGAGGTATTTCCATCCAATATACTGGTTACTTCTCTTACTGTAGATAAATTAACATCACCCTCATACGTATGCTTTAAAGCACATGCAGCACTAGCAAATTCCATAGCTTTATAGTCATCAAATTGTTGTAAGCCGTAAATTAATCCTGCAGCAAAAGCATCTCCAGTACCAATTCTATCTACCACATGAGTAATATCTAAATCTTGAGTTTCTCTAAACTCCTCACCATTCCACATTCTAGCTCTAATTTTATGCCATGAAGAATTTAATGAGGTTCTAATTTTATCAAATACTTTTTCAATCGTCGGAAATGTTTCCATAAGCTGTTTACTAGCTTCAAGAAAATCATCGTTAGAATAACCAAAATTAGCACCCAGCACCTCATTTATCTCATTGATGCCACCAATAAAAATAGTAGAATAATGCAGCAACTCTGTTAAAGCCTCCTTAGCGCCTTGGCCATATTGCCACAAACCACTTCTATAAGTTGGGTCTGCAGATATAATCATTCCTTTTTTATGAGCCAAGACCAATCCTTCCTTAAGCGTATCAAAAGCACCTTTAGACAAGGCTGGTGTAATACCTGTCCAATGCATCCATACACCTTTTCTTAAAGCCTTTTCCCAATTAACCATTGACGGTTTAATTTCAGAAAATGAAGAATGCGATCTATTGTACGATATAGCACTCGGACGCATTACAGCTCCAACTTCTAAAAAATACACACCTAATGGGCGCTTTGAGTAAACAACAGAAGACGTACTTACACCAAATTTATTGATATAAGAAATAGCAGCATCACCAATAAAATCATCAGAAACACAACTAATATGTTTTACATTACCTCCAAAATTAGCTATAGAAATACCTACATTTAATTCGGTACCACCAAAATAAAACTCAACCATATTAGATTGAATAAACTTTTTATTGCCACGAGGCGAAATGCGCATTAAAACTTCTCCGAATGTTATAATTTGACCCATATTAAAAAATGTTGTTTCAACAAATTTAACATTTGTATTTGTATTGACTAATAATAAACAGAAAGTTTGTTTTTTGAATTAAAAAAAAACCAGATAATAGTTACTTGCTCACTTAATTTAATACAACAATAGTTATCATTATTTTTTCTTGTTTTTAATATTTATTGTTTTTCATTTGCCATATATAACATCCATGTAATTATTATTAAGTGTCGAATCTTAGTATTGAATGTTTCATAATTTGAAATATTATTCAATTCGTTTTCTAATTAATGAAGCAAATTTGCAACAGTAAATTCAGAGCAAAAATTCCAAACAATCGAACTACAAAATATAGATGATGAATTACATATTTTGTCTCAAATTGAAAGAAAACGAACCTAAAAACTTCAATATAAAAACAGCTTTTTTTTATTAAAAACAAGGTCTTTTAAACAGAAAACATTTAATACAAACAGATTGTTTACACTATTTTTTAGCCATAAATTTCATCTAATTATTTTTTTATATATTAGTATATTCCAATGCTCTAAAAACGCTGTTTCTAAGCAAATATCAACTCATAGATTTTATCTATACACAGTGCTTAAGACTCTTAAAATCAGATTTAAATAAAAATCACCTAAATAATCTCTTTAAAACATCTAAAAACATCAAACAACTCCTCCTCTTTTCAGTTAATGAGTTTAAAAGTCAATTATAAAATCATAAAAAACAACACGCTACCCACTGTTTTAAAATTTATTTTTTACACATTTGTAACGTTTTAAATTTTTAAGCTACTTATAAAGCAACTAACCCATCAACTTGAAAGAAGAACTAAAACATAGTTTTGTAGAACTGCTAGAAAAGCATCAAAATATTGTGCACAAAGTATGCCGTTTATACACCAATAATTATGATGCCCACAACGATTTATTTCAAGAAATAACCATTCAACTTTGGAAAGCATATCCTAAATTTAGAGGTGATGCAAAGTTTAGTACTTGGATGTATCGTGTAGGTTTAAATACTGCCATTACACTTTATAGAAAATCGAAACGTAGTATTTCTACTCAAGATTTTGAAGGCGTTGCTTTTAAAATAAAAGCGGAAGATTATGACAACACAGAAGAAGAACAATTAAAAATATTATACAAAGCCGTTCATCAATTAAACGACATTGAAAAGGCTTTGGTGTTTTTATATTTAGAAGATAAAAACTATAAAGAAATAAGTGAAACTTTGGGAATAAGTGAAGTGAATGCCCGTGTGAAAATGAACAGAATTAAAACAAAACTTAAAACCATATTAAATCCGTAACCCAATGGATGAATTAGATATCTTAAAAAAAGGTTGGAACAAATCCAATCCAGATCATAAAAAACTATCGGTAAATGATATTTATCCGATGTTGCTTAAAAAATCATCTTCCATAGTAAAGATGCTTTTTTACATTAGTATTGCCGAATTTGTTTTTTGGCTTTTAGTAAACGCAATACCCTATTTTACCTCAGATAGTTACAGACAAAAATTAGATCAAGTTTACACAAACGATGTAATATTTAATGGGCTCACTATATTTAGCTTTGCCGTCATCCTTCTTTTCGTTTACCTACTCTACAAGTCGTACAAATCAATATCGGTAACCGATAGTGCAAAAAAACTAATGGAAAGCATTTTAAAAACCCGTAAAATCATAAAATACTATGTGCTTTATAATTTGGTTATGGCTGGTATTTCTTTAGTTATTAGTTTTTATTATGCTTTGCATAACGACCCCGAAATAGCCGACAAAATAGCTCATTTAGGAAATAAAGAAATAACCGTAACATATATTGTTCTAATTGTTTGTACAGCAATTTTCATTTTAATTATTTGGCTTTTTTATAAGCTTATTTACGGCTTATTACTAAAACGCTTAAACAAAAATTATAATGAACTTGAAAAGTTAGATTTATAATTGGACGTTACCTTTATCCTGAATTAAGTTCAGGAACAAGTCGAGCTTTCTGTTGCAATCTTTTGTTTTTGTCATTCCTGCGCAGGAATCCACAACAAAGTTATAGGCTTGTTTTTAAAGTCGTTTTATTTCGAGTAAACAAAAGGATTTCCACGTCAAATACGAAGTATTCACGATTTCAATGAATTAAAAATAACAATCAATAAGTAATCCCTAACGCAAAAAACCCATCAACCTCAACCACATCACCAATTTTCATAGGTTTTAAATGAATATCTCCTACCCTAACGCGTACTAATCGCAAGGTAGGAAACCCAACTGCCGAAGTCATTTTTCGTACCTGCCTAAACTTACCTTCATTTAAAGTAATAGATACCCATGATGTTGGTCCATGCCTATCATCACGTATTTTTCGTGAACGTTCCTGAAAACATGGAACAGCATCCAACTTAAAAGCTTTACACGGTTTGGTTTGATATTTTTTTCCATCAAAACCAATTTCTACGCCTGTTTTTAATTGCTCAATAGCTTCTTCAGAAATAGCACCATCAACCTGTGCATAATACTCTTTATCAACCTTTTTACTATTTACAAAAGCACTCGTTTGCCCATCTGTAGTTAACAATAACAAACCTTCCGATTTTTCATCTAAACGACCAACAGCCATAATACCTTCAGGAAAATCATGGAGTTCACCCAAAAACTTTTTAGATTGCTGCTTCGATGCGTTACTCATAAACTGACTTAAATACCCGTAAGGTTTGTAAATAATAAAATGACGATGTACTTGTTCTTCCAAAAGGGTTTTAATTTAAAAGAGAAACGATTGAGATATCACACGAATAATGCGATTTCTCTCTGCGTTCGCAATGACTCATATCTTACCACTCAAAATATCCCAAACCAATTCTTTGGTTGGCGTTTGTCCGTTTATTTTGGTTTTAACAGCTTCAAAAGTCATTTTAAAATCACATCCCGCTTTATAAGCCGAACACCCATAGGCTGTTTTTCCTTTTATAACCGTTCCTTTTTTACATTTCGGACAAATTAGCTCGTTAGGTTTCGCTTTCGCGGAAGTTTTTTTAGGCTCTAATTTAAGCTTAAAGTTTTCATCAAAACGTAATAATCCTTCAACAGTACCTGCATCGCTCTTAAAACCTTTTAAATTAACCGTAGAACCTTTCTGAAGCAATCTAACAAACTGCTTTTCTGATACTTTTTTATCTCCAAAACTAAAAGGCAACACAAAATCACATCCCGATTTAAATGCAGAACAACCATAGGCACTTTTCCCTTTTATAAGCTGTCCTTTTTTACATTTCGGACAAGTTTCAGCGGTGATTCCTGCTTTCTTTTTCACAGTAGACTTAGCTTCTCTACTTTTAATCACATTTTCTTGCGAAATATTAGCACGTTTGGTTTCGCTACGAACTTCGTAAACCAAAGCGTCTACCATACGTTTCATGTTTTTAATAAAGGCTCCAGCACTAAACTCGCCTTTTTCAATATCTTTTAGTTGCTTTTCCCAAGAACCCGTTAATTCAGCCGATTTTAATAAATCATTTTGAATCGTATCAATTAACTGAATGCCTGTAACCGTTGGTAACACTTGTTTTTTATTACGTTTAATATACTTTCTTCTAAAAAGGGTTTCAATAATATTAGCACGTGTTGATGGTCGTCCAATACCATTTTCCTTCATTAAATCTCGCAACTCTTCATCATCTATTTGCTTACCTGCCGTTTCCATAGCACGTAATAACGTTGCTTCCGTAAACTGATTAGGCGGTTTGGTTTCTTTTTCTAAAAACGATGGTTCGTGAGGGCCTTTTTCACCTTTCTCAAAAGTTGGTAAAATGCCTGATTCTTTTTCTTTAGCATTCGGATTTTCAAATACAATACGCCAACCTTTTTCTAAAATTTCTTTACCAGTCGTTTTAAAAGACACCTCAGCTGCACTACCAAAAACCGTGGTGTTTGCTACGGTACAATCATCATAAAATACCGCAATAAAACGTTTTACAATAATATCGTAAACCTGTTGCTGATTGTATTGCAGGTTAATTTGAATCCCCGTTGGAATAATCGCGTGGTGATCGGTAACTTTTTTATCGTTAAAAACCTTAGTCGATTTTTTTATTTTCTTTCCTAAAAGCGTTTGAGTTAACGTGGCATAATTTGTCAATTTTTGAAGAATCCCTGCTACCTTAGGGTAGACATCGTTTGGTAAAAACGTGGTATCAACTCTAGGATAAGTCACCACTTTTTGCTCATATAACTTCTGAACAATCTTTAAAGTTTCATCTGCCGAAAATCCAAACTTCGTATTACAATACACCTGCAAGCCTGTTAAATCGAATAACTTGGGCGCATATTCTTTCCCTTTCTTTTTGGTAATAGATACTATTTCAAAATCGCTTTCCTTTACTTTATTAGCTAAAGCTACTCCATCTTCCTTCTTTAAAAAACGTCCCTCTTCGTAACTAAAAAGCGTCTCTCGATACAGCGTTTGTAATTCCCAATACGGTTGTGGCTTAAAATTTTCAATTTCTTTAAAACGATTTACCACCATGGCCAAAGTAGGCGTTTGCACACGACCAACTGATAACACCTGCTTATAGCCACCATGTTTTACGGTGTATAATCGTGTGGCATTCATACCTAACAACCAATCGCCAATAGCTCTTGAAAACCCTGCGTAATATAAATTATCGTAATCTTCAGCGGGTTTTAATTTTTCAAAACCTTCTTTAATAGCTTCTGTGGTTAATGATGAAATCCATAAACGCAGCACTTTGCCTTTATAATTGGCTTCATTCATCACCCAACGCTGAATGAGCTCCCCTTCTTGCCCCGCATCCCCACAGTTTATAACAAGCTCTGCTTTATCAAATAAACTTTTTACAATATTAAATTGCTTTTGTATCCCCGAATTCGCCACCACTTTGGTTTCAAATTTATCAGGTAACATGGGAAGATTATTTAAATCCCAACTTTTCCAATGGGGTTTATAATCGTTGGGTTCTTTTAAAGTACATAAATGCCCAAATGTGTATGTTACCGCATAACCATTACCTTCGTAATAACCATCTCGCTTAGAATTCGCTCCTAAAACGGAAGCAATTTCGCGGGCTACACTTGGCTTTTCGGCTATACAGACTTTCACTCGTTCTTATTTAATTTAGAACTTGCAAAATAAGGATTTTGATATAGCTTTTAAAAGGGAATTGTTAGGAGTTATTAACTAACTGGTGAGGTTGAAAAATTGATAAATTGTTTAATGTTTACGTATATGAAATGTTGCTTGTTTGTTAAGCTAAAAATAGCATTTTTTTACACACTTTGTTATATGCCGTTTTATGATAATATTTTCTCTAAATCTTGAGAAAAATTTTTAGTAAAACTGTTTGCCAATTTAAATTCATCTATAATCTGATTTATTGAATTTATCATTTTTAACCTCGCTTTCTTAAGATGAGAATAATCTGTAGGTAAAGATGAAATTTCACTTCTGAAATGTATCATTGCATCAATTGATTCTTGTATTTGAGGAGTCAAAGAATTCATAGTTCCCAAAGTTCCTTGTAATGATTTATAATTTTGATTTAGTTTGAAATCAATGAGGGTTAGTTTTTCATAAGCCCTAAATCCTTCTGAAAAATAGTCAGCAAAATCATCAATTTCTGCGATTAATCTATTTGCAACATTATTTAGGTATTCCGCATATATTTTCATCATTCTAAGAAGTCGCTTATCTTTTTTAGCTACTTTCATTCGACCAAATTCGGTTACCCTACCTGTTAACTCATTAGTTTTAGCAGTAAGACTATCCATAAGCTCAGTCATTTTATTCAGAGTAATACTTGCTTCATCTATTGACTTTGATTCTTCAATTATATTCTCAATTTGAGCAATTGAAATGTCTTGCTTATTAAAAGACTGGATAAAATCATCTTGACCTTCGTTTCTTAAAATTTTAGTTAACTCTAATTTTGAATCCTTATTTAATTCTTTATTCTTTTTAATATCTAATTTCCACTGCGTTCCAGTTTTAACAAGAGTATTAATACTGATTTGTTCCCATATTGTTTCCTCACTTTCTGGTAAATGAGCTATAAGTATAATTGGTAAGTTTAAATTTGTCCAATAGTGATAATGAATTTTGGTAACATAAAGGGTTAAATGTGTTTTTGCATCATGAAAATTCCCAAGCCCAGTTTTAATTTGTACAGCTAAGAATTGACCTGTTGGGTTGTTGTCAATAACTTCTTCAGTAAGTGCATCTATTCCAACATCAACAATTGGCTGTTCACGAAATATCCAATCAATTTCTTTAGTGAAAATTAATGCAGAAGTATAAACACCTGTTCTATCTGTATTGGTAACTCTCATTTTGGAATTGCTTTTAACTACGTTGGTATAAAATCGTTTTAATATTATAAAACAAATTTAGCTAATTTTTCTTACAAATCAAAGTTTCGACAATGCTATTAATCTAGAGTCACAACACGACCTTCTTCCGCAGACAAATACGCTGAATATATAACATTCACGCAATCTACAGCGAGATCTATTCCTGCAAATGGGTCTCGATTATCTCGAATAGCATATACGAAATCTTCAATTTCTTGCGCAAACCCTCGAAACCAATCTTCGTCGCAACTCGGTCGGTTCCAACCGGCTTTGGTTTCTAATTTTTCTGTAAAGTATTCATCACCAAAGGTCGCTGGATCTACGGCGTATGTTTCTATAGCATCGTTAGAAGTCATATTTGCTTTAATAACACCATCTGTCATAAAAGCCGTTACACGTGTGTTCAATCCGCCAAGACCAGTATCACTCACTAACACTGTCGCTCTTGAGCCATCATCAAATCGAATGGTTACATTCGCCCAATCTTCCACATCTACAGGGTTTGAACTAATCCAATTATGAGCATTTGCTTTCTTTGCACGTTCGGAAGCTTCGGTATGAATTAAATCGGCAACATCTGCCATAACAGACACCGGACGAATAGGTCTCCCCAAACGTTTTTCACCTTCCCATTGTTTAATATGCAAACAAGCCCCAACGGAATGCGCACCCATACGTAATAAGGCTCCGCCTCCTGTATTTTTCCAGTGGCGAGAATATAATGAGTTTGATCCCGAATGATTTTCTTCTGCTCGCAATTCTAAAATGAAACCCTTAGATGCTGCTATAAGATTACGCATCTTAGCTATAGTTGGCGAATACACCCAATTTTCGGCATAACAAAACCGAACACCATTTTTTCTAACGGCATCTCTAACCGCTTCTGCATTTTTTCTAGCACCTGCTCTCATACGAGCACGAGGCACATGAAGCCCAATAGGTTCTTGATCTCCTGGCTCCCCAAAATAACCAGTGAGTGGTTTTTCCATAATAATATGCTTTCCAGCTTCAGCAGCTCGAATAGCTATTTCATGATGCGTTGCTGGTGGTGTGCAAACATCTATAACATCAATATCATCACGATTAAGAAGTTCGTCTAAATTATTGGTAGCAAAAGACACGCCTATTTCGCGAGCAAAAGCTTCAGCACTTTCTAGAGAGCGCGAACAAATTCCTCTAATTTCGATTAAACCTTCAGGTAATTTTTTATAATTTTCATGATGCATATGCGCACCATATCTTGAACCTACAATACCAATACCAAGTGTTTTCATATCTGTGATTTACTCAGCTCATCTTGCTGCTTAGTTAATAAATTAGAACTTCTTCATGCACTATGTTGTTTTTCAAACTGAATAATAGTAACTACACAAATTAAAGAAGCACACTAATTTACTGTTTTTACAGATAATACGATGAATTTGAAATTATATATTGAATCTAGGAAGGTTTTTACTAATTAAAAACACGATTGCTCTTACTTAATCTTTTTCAACAATACTTAATGCTAAACGAATTTTAAAATAATCGATACTTTCGTTAAAATATTCAAAATAGGGTCTCAATGCTTTTGGAGAACCCAAAGTTTCTTTTGCTTTTCGCACAGCTTCTACATCGCTTTTGGAAACAAAATCGTATAAATTTATTTTTTTTCCGGTGCTATATAATTTAGCAATATGCGAATAAATTGTTGTTGTATTTAATTTGCGTTGAACCGCTATTTCTTCAATAGATAATCCTGATTTATAAAGCTCGTAAGTAGTTGTGTAGGTATCTGCTTTTTTAGGTTTCTTAACTTTTAATCCCATAAAATTCATGATTTCAGCCATAAATTCATCACCATAAACTTCTAACTTACGCTGTCCAACACCACTAATACTTAAAAAATCATCTTCACTTAATGGACGTTCGCGCTCAATTTCTTTTAAAGTGGCATCACTAAAAACCAAATATGCAGGAATGCCTTCTTCTAAAGCTATTTTATATCGTAACTGTCGGAGTTTTTCAAATAAATTACTAGTAGCTGGTTTTGCTTTAGTTTTCGTTTTTGCACGTTTTAATCGCGTCTTTTTCTCTTTAACAACAGGCTTGACTTCTGTAACAGCAACTGGTTTCGTTAGTGCTACTTTAGCCCCTTTAAACAACACTTGGTTTGAGAAATCGGTAAGTTGTAATGCATTATGTTTATGAAATGCAATTTCGCAAAACCCTTGATTTATTAGCTGAATAACAAAATGTTGCCAATGTTGCCATGATATATCTTTACCTATACCAAAGGTTGAAACCTCTTGATATCCTTTTGATACAATAGAGGCGTTTTGCGAGCCACGAAGTACATCGATAATGATTCCCATGGCTTCCTGCTGCTTTAAATGATATACCGTCGATAGAATTTTTTGAGCAATAATAGTACCGTCGAAAAACTGAGGTGGGTTTTTGCAAACATCACAATTCCCACAGTTTGAACCTAGCAACTCTCCAAAATAACTCAACAAAATTTTTCGTCGGCAGGTTGTAGACTCTGCAAACTGTTTCATTCTGTCTAATTTTGCGATTTGAACCGCTTCATTAGAAGCGCCGCTTGCAAAATTTTGTAACTGAATAACATCGGCATAACTATGAAACAATAAAGCGTGCGACTTTAAGCCGTCTCTACCTGCACGACCAATTTCTTGATAATAGCCTTCAATATTTTTGGGCATATTATAATGAACCACCCAACGTACATTAGATTTATCTATACCCATACCAAAAGCTACGGTTGCACAAACAATCTGGGTTTTATCATGAATAAAGGATTCTTGAACTTTAGAACGTTTATCAAAATTCAACCCTGCATGATACGCTTCAGCAGGAATACTGTTGGCTTTTAATTTATTAGATAATTGTTCAGTAGTTTTTCTGCTTAAGCAATAAATAATTCCCGATTGATTTGGTCTCGCTTTTATAAACTTAACAACTTGAGAAATCCGGTTATTAGCTGCTCGAACTTCTAATCCTATATTTTCTCTATCGAAAGATGATATAAATATTTGGGCATGTTCTATGCGTAATTGTTTTACAATATCTTCTCGGGTAGCTTTATCGGCAGTTGCTGTTAATGCAATAAATGGTATGTTTGGAAGTGTGGTTTTTAAAAAACCGAGTTGCTGATATGATGGTCTAAAATCGTGACCCCAAGACGAAATACAATGCGCTTCATCTATGGCTACACAACTTATATATTTTTCAGTTAAAATGTTTTGTAGCGATGCTAAACTTTCAGGAGCAACGTAAAGTAATTTTATTTCTGCTCGAATTACATTTTCTATAATAGCATGTTGCGCTTCACTGCTTTGGCTACTATTAAAATAAGATGCAGGAATACCATTCGCATTTAAACCATCCACCTGATCCTTCATTAAGGCTATTAATGGAGATATTACGATGGTTACTCCTTTAAAAGATAAGGCAGGAAGCTGAAAGCAAATAGATTTACCGCCGCCTGTTGGCATAATAACCAAACAGTCTTTTTTGTTTAGTACAGCCTCAATAATGTCTTGCTGATTCGCTCTAAATGAATCATAACCAAAATAGTTTTTTAAATTTGAAAACACCTGGTCTTTGAAGGTTACTACTGGCATGAATTTAAATGTAAACGATAATAATTAAAAACTCTTGTTTTACCATTCACGTTTTTTATTCAATTCTTCGAGTGCTGCAAGTTCTTTTTGAGAGATTACCTTTAAAAAAGATGGATGCTGCTCGATGGCGAACTCTATTTTTTTTACGATATCGTCTGTACTTTCATTATCGTAATCAATTTCTAAAGGTGCTTTTATTTCAAAAGATTGCAAAATATTTTTCTTTTTAATACGCAGGCCTTTTTTATCAAACGATCTTCTAAAACCATCTATAACAATAGGTACTACAATAGGTTTATAACGTTTTATAATATGTGATGTTCCTTTTCTAATAGGCTTAAATGGTGTGGTTGTTCCTTGCGGAAACGTAATAACCCAACCATCGTCTAAAGCTTTACCAATACTAGAAATATCGCTCATTTTCACTTGCCTATTCACATTCTGTCCTTCAGCTCTCCATGTGCGTTCTATACTTATAGACCCCATATACGCCAAAATTTTAGGTAATAAACCTGCTTTCATGGTTTCTTTGGCTGCTACGTAATATATATTAAGCTTAGGGTTCCAGATGTAGCCTATGTTTTTTATAGAATCTGTACGACCACTTAAACTAGCATTAAACACATGAAACATTGCCACCACATCGGCAAAATAGGTTTGATGGTTAGATATAAAAAGCACATTGGTATCTGGTAGATTTTTAATAATATCGGAGCCTTCTATTTGCAATTCATTAAAGCCTCTAAAACGCCTATGTGTTAGAACCCCAAAAATTCTAATAAGCCATTTTTTTAGAAACAGTATATGTCCGAATGGATTTTTTTTAAATAATCCCATAAATCACACGTCAAATTGGTTAGTTGCTACAAATGTAACAAATCTTGCAAACTACAGTAATTGTTTTAACAAGTCTTTAATTTCACTTAACATCATAGCCGTTGCTCCCCAAACTATATGTTCATTCAATTTAAAAGCAGGCACCTCTGTTTCAATACTATAAGACGTTTTTACTTTTTTAATTACCACATTCTTATCATCAAAAAAATGATTTAAAGACACTTCTATAATAGCCTCAACTTCATCATCCTGCTTTATAAACAGAGGTTTTGACTTACAAACACCTATAAAAGGAAATACATAAAAATTACTTGGCGGAATATAAACTTGCGATAATTGTCGTACGACCTTAATAGATTTAATTGGCACACCTACTTCTTCATAGGTCTCCCTAACTGCCGCAGCCTCTATAGAAACATCTTCTTCTTCCAACTTTCCGCCTGGAAAGGCAACTTGCGCAGAATGTACCCCTTTATAAGACTTTCTTAAAATTAAAACAAAATGAGTTTTATTAGTATCATCTGGATAAAACAAAGCCAAAACGCCTGCTTTTTTCGCTTGTTTTACAGCTTTCTCTTGCTGTTTTAAAAGCTCTTGACGATAAGGTGGCACCATTTTAAATTGAGATGCTTCGGCTGGAAGCGGTATATTTTCTATTTTTGATAACGATTTTAAAAATTCATCAAAATTCATTTATATGCGTATTGTATTGCTTTTATGTGGCTTCTTTTTATTTCTGAATTGTGAAGATAAACATTCTAAGACTAAAAAAACGATTGAAACTATAGTAACAAAATCTAACAAAAAAGAAACTGCTAAAGATTCTATAAAAACTGAAAAAACAACATTTACAAAGTTAGATTCTGAAAATGCTATGCATTTTTTTCAAGAATACGATAAACATCATAAAGAGAACAAAGTACGTATTACAACTGATTTTGGGTCTATTGATATTCTATTATTTAATGAAACAAAATACCACCGTTCTAATTTCATCTTTTTAACCAAACAAAAGTATTTTAATGATACTCAGTTTTATAGAGTCATTGATAACTTTATGGTACAGGCAGGAAATAGTGATGATAGAAAAACATCAAGAAAACGTGCTAAAATTGGAAAATACTTACTACCAACGGACACAAAACGAGGTTTTAAACATGATAGAGGTGTGATATCAATGCCTAGTGGCGAAATTGATAATCCGCATAAGTTAGCTTCACCTTTTGAGTTTTTTATTGTGCAACAACAAGGTGGTTCTCATTTTTTAGATGGCGATTATACTATTTTTGGTAAAGTTATTCGTGGTATGGATGTGATTGATAAAATTGCTGCTGTTGACACTGATGAAGCCGATTGGCCTTTACATAATATTTATATACGAAATGTAGAGATTATTGAATGATGGTAGTTAGCAATTAGCAAAAATTTCGCTTAACGCTACTTAAGTCTGTATTATTTTTGTTTTTCTTGTCTATAAATATTTGGTAAGGCTATTTTAAACTTAACGGCTAATAAACGAGTTACCACCACTACAATACCAGAAATTATAAATACAATATTACTTTCTATGGGGAGTTTTATTAATAAAAAATAGGTAACACCACCCAAAATGCAAGCGGTAGCATAAATTTCTTTTCTAAAAATTACAGGAATTTCGTTACATAAAATATCTCGAATAACACCTCCAAAACTTGCTGTAATAGTTCCTAAAGCGATACAAATAATAGGGTGTAAATCGGCACTTATTCCTTTTTGTATTCCGATTAATGTGTATAGTCCAATACCAATGGTATCGAACAAAAAAAGTGAGGTTCTTAAATAATTAATTTTACTTCTGAAAAGTATAGCAAAAACTGCTGAAGCTATTATAACATAGGTAAATGTGATGTCTTTCATCCAACTTACTGGTGTGTCTCCAATAAGTAAATCGCGTAATGTACCGCCTCCTACTGCTGTAACAAAAGCAATCATTAAAACTCCAAACAAATCCATTCTTTTATTGAAGGCTACTAAAACACCTGAAATAGCAAAAGCAATGGTTCCTAAAATATCGATGATGTAGAACATGGTTTTAAATGCTGTTTAAATTATTCTTTTTAAGTTACTTTTATTCTTAATAGTTACTCTTTGCGTTAGGGATTGCAGTAAAAATCCTTTTGTTTACTCAAAATAAAACCCTCTCAAAGAATAAGCTTCTAACTTTGTTATGGATTCCTGTGTGAAGGCAGGAATGACAAAAACAAAAGATTGTAGCGAAAAGCCCGACCTTTAGGTAACGCCCAAATAAATTACTCTTTATAATGAGATCCTTCGCTGCTCTCAGGATAAGCGATTCGCACAATTTTTGTAAAAACAAAAATTGGCTCTCTGCTTACATGTCTTGTGTGTAATAATTATAATCTTTTAAAATAACATCAATAAACTCCATATCGGTTTTTTGTTTTACTTCTTTAATTTGAACCACCTCAACTAGTTTCTTTCTTAATTTTATTAATGTCTGAAAATCTCTGGATGCTCTGGCTACTGTAAATGTATCTTTTATAATTCGGGCATCATTATCGGATAATTTAATAACATTGGGGTAGGTTGGCTTATAATTACTTTTTAAATTTTCTAAAATAGTATGGTTAATAGTTACTTTATCTTTTAAAGCAATTACCGCTGTACCGGCAGCCATATCACCCAATCGTTGTTGCTTTTTATTGAATAGAATGACAAAAAATCCCAGTCCAAAAATATAAATATCTACTATTCGAAAAAACCAACGCACCACATAATCTGATAAAGAGGCTTGATAGCCATCAATTTTAACCACTCTTATGTTTAGTGCTTTTTTACCAATGGTTTGTCCTTCTAATACCGATTCTAAAACCAGCGTATAAAACATAACAGGAAAACTGAGCACGGTATTAATGCCTATTTGTGACCATTCGTCCATATTATCAAACACGCCAAACGTCCAACTTAAAACCAACATATAGCCTATTTTTATTGCCATATCTATGATAAATGCCAATAATCTTTCTCCAGCTCCAACGGCTGAGAATTTTATTTTTACATTTTGGGTCGTGTTAATTTGTAACTCTGACATTTTATATATTATTTTATCAAATATATGAGGGAAGTTTCATTCATCAAACAAAATAAGGAAAAATGGTTAAGTTTTGAACGTGCTGTGTTTAATAATGATTTTAAAGATCCTGACGAACTAGCTTCTCAATACATCCATTTAATAAACGATTTGGCTTATGCGCAAACCTATTACCCTAAAAGTAAGGTTATTGTATATCTTAATCAGTTAGCTGCTAAAGCATTTCAGAAAATTTATAAAACAAAACGAGAAGACACCAATAGAATTATTGGCTTTTGGAAAACCGAAGTGCCTTTAATTTGTTATGAATACCGAAAATTTATTTACATCGCCTTTATCATCTTTTTTGCATTTACTTTTATTGGTGCTATTTCTGCGGCTAACGATGGAGAATTTGTACGTTCCATATTAGGCGATAATTATGTAAACATGTCGTTAGAGAATATTGAAGCTGGCGATCCTGTGGCGGTTTACAAAAGCGGCAGTAATTGGGGAAGTTTTATTGGTATAACTATTAATAACTTAAAAGTTGGCATTATTGCTTTTGTTCTGGGTATTTTTTTAGGCATAGGAACCCTTTACATTATGTTTAAAAACTGCATTATGCTTGGCTCTTTTCAATATTTCTTTTATGAAAAAGGCGTATTTTGGGAAAGTGTTCGCGGTATTTGGATTCATGGTTCTATGGAAATATTTGCCATTGTTATAGAAGCTGCTGCCGGTTTAATTCTAGGCGCTAGTATTTTATTTCCCGCTACTCACTCAAGATACACGTCATTTAAACATGGTGCCAAAACGGGGATTAAAATTTTAATAAGCACCTTTCCGTTTACGTTTTCGGCAGGGTTTTTAGAAGGATTTATTACCCGATATTCTAACATTATGCCACATTGGTTATCGGTAAGTATTATTTTAATTACGCTAGGTATTATAAGCTATTACTACTTAATATATCCTTTTAAAATTCAGAAAGAAATCACCCAAAACCCCACACTTAATCTAGATACTATTTGAAGTTAAAGCAATTACATATTATTCTTTTTTTGCTTTTGGTAATCATGAATTGCCAAACGACTTCTTGTACTTCTATTTTTCAAGAACCTGAGCAAACAAGACAATTTGATAACGATTTTAAAGACCACTACTCTAGTAGCAAATATAATTACGAAGGTAAAAAAGTAGTTAATGAAACACCTAGTGGTTCTGGTAAGTATGAAGATTACAAAAACAAAAAACCTCGCACAAAAGAAGATAATGATTCTGATAGTTTCAGTATAAATCTAGGACCATTAAGTTGGTTGTTTTATGCTGCTTTGGCAATTGCTGTTGTTTACTTGGTTTATTTTCTATTTAATGAAGGCGGTTCTGGATTATTTTCGTCTAAACAACATCAAAAAATTAATAATTACGAAGACATAACGGCAGAAAACATTGAAAATGCCGACATAAACTCATTAATTAAAAATGCGGAAAACAGTGATGAATATCGACTAGCAATTCGCTACTATTACTTACTTGTATTAAAAAATTTAAGCTTAAAAAATTATATAAAATTTGAAGACGACAAAACCAATGCTGAGTATTTAAACGAAATTAGCGACAAACCGTTTAGTAGTGAGTTTGCTTACACATCCTATTTATACAATTATATTTGGTATGGCGAGTTCCCTTTAGATACCGAACAGTATAACAATGCAAAAAGCAATTTCGAAACCCTTTTAAAGCAAATTAAATAATGAAAAAAGCACTCCCTATAGTTTTCGTTATTGCTGCTTTAATTATTACTGCGGCTGTTGCTATTGGGATTAAAAACACTAAAACGGTAGATTGGGAAGAATCTTTTAACGAAAAAAGCAATAAACCTTATGGAGTAAGTGTTTTTTATAAAGAACTACCTAAACTTTTTAAGGATCAGAAATTAAGAACCGTTTACCACCAACCTGCTAGTTATTTAAAAGCAAATTCTAAAGATGGTTATGGAGAACATGTCGCAGAAGGCAGCTTTATTATTATTGGAAATTCTGATTATTTAGAAGATGAATCAATTGATGAATTATTAAATTTTGCTAATAATGGTAATACTGTTTTTATATCAGATTATTACTTCCCTCAAAAATTTCATGACACCCTAGATGTTAGTGTTGATTTTATTGAAAATAAAAAAGACAGTATTTCTTATCTCTCACTAAACCATGTTAATATTGAAGCTATTAAAATTGATAAAAATACTAGTGATCAATATTTTTCAGATTATGATTCTATAAACCATATCGTCTTAGGGCATTCAAAAATAGATTATAAACACATTAATTTTTTACAAGTACCGTTTGGTAAAGGGACTATTTTTTTACATCTAGAACCCAAAGCCTTTACTAACTATAACCTTTTAAAAGAAGACCGATATAAATATGTAGAAGGTGTTATATCGTATTTACCTAAAAATGATATCTATTTCGATTCATACACAAAAATACAATCAGGCTATGACGGAGATGTAGAGAAAGAGTCTAATTTAAGCTGGTTTCTAGAGCAACTATCATTTAGATGGGCTTGGTATACGGCACTTCTATTTACTATATTATTCATGATTTTTAATGCAAAACGTAGGCAGCGCATCATTAAAATTATAAAACCATTACAAAACACAACACTTGCTTTTGTTAAAACAATATCTAATTTATATTTTGAAACTCAAGATCATAAAAATTTAATCGATAAAAAAATAACATACTTTTTAGAAAAAATAAGAAGCGATTTTAATCTCGATACAACGACTTTAAATGATGAATTTATTCAGAAATTAGCATCAAAAACAGGAAAGAAAAAAGAAGAGGTAAAAAAGCTTATTGATTTTATAAATTGGTTACGCACTAAAAATGAGTTTTTTGAAGACAACTTAATAAAATTGAACAGACATATAGAAGCATTTTATTCAAAATAATTATGGACGAAAATAAAGAACCACAAAACCAACCAGAAGCAACACCAAAAGAAGATATTGTAGCATCTATTGACAGTAGCGCATTGGAAGACACCAATAATTTGCAATTTGAAAACCGATTGGATTTATCTGAACTTCAACAAAGTGTTCAAAAAATAAAAGACGAAGTTGGTAAAGTTATTGTTGGCCAGAAAGATATGGTCGATATGTTAATTGCATCACTTTTGGCAAAAGGACATGCCTTAATTGAGGGCGTTCCTGGAGTTGCAAAAACAATCACAGCAAAATTATTAGCAAAATCGTTAAGCGTTGGGTTTAGTCGTATTCAATTTACCCCAGATTTAATGCCTAGTGATATTTTAGGAACCTCTGTTTTTAATTTAAAAGCTTCTGAATTCGAATTTAAAAAAGGTCCTATTTTCTCTAATATGATTCTTATCGACGAGATTAACCGAGCGCCAGCCAAAACACAAGCCGCTTTGTTTGAAGTTATGGAAGAACAACAAATTACTATTGATGGCAACCAATACAAGCTTAATGCGCCTTTTATAGTATTAGCAACCCAAAACCCTATAGAACAAGAAGGAACCTACAGATTACCAGAAGCACAATTAGACCGATTTTTATTTAAAATAGATGTAGATTACCCTAATTTAGAAGAAGAAATAGAAATAATTTCTAGAGAACACCTTCTAAAAGAAAAAGTAAAAACAGATGAAATCACATCCTTTTTAACTGGTGAACAAATTGTAAACTATCAAAACTTAGTAAGTCAGATTTTAGTGGAACAGCATTTACTAAAATACATAGCAGAACTTATTGTAGCAACGCGTAATAATCAGTTTTTGTATTTAGGAGCGTCGCCAAGAGCATCCATAGCTATACTAAAATCTAGTAAAGCTTTTGCTGCTATGAATGGACGCGATTTTGTAACGCCAGAAGACATAAAACGTGCCGCCATTCCTGTGTTACACCACAGAGTTATTGTTACTCCAGAACGTGAAATGGAAGGTGTTACTAGTAAACAAATTATTAAACAAATTATTGAAACTGTTGAGATACCAAGATAGTCAGCAGTATTCAGTCGCAGTAAGCAGTTTGAAACAAATAAACGATTAAACAAATCAACATATAAACAGTATTTTGAAACTCTTTAAACCATTCTACATACAACCACGATTTTTCTATGCAGGTATTGGCATTGTGGTTTTATTTGCTTTAAGTTATTTCATTCCTATTTTATTCAATATTGCTCAACTTTCTATTTTAGTTCTAATACTACTATTTACTTTAGATTTTCTAATGGTATTTATAGGGAAAAACAAAATTGAAGCCTCAAGAATTCTCCCTGATAAATTTTCAAATGGTGATAAAAACCAAATAGAATTAAGCATTACAAACAACTACCCTATTTTAATTTATGTAGAAGTAATTGATGAAGTGCCCGAGCAATTTCAAATACGTGATTTTAAAATTAAAGAATCTATTGCTTCTCGTAAAACACGATCCATTCAATACCATTTAAAACCTACTGAACGTGGCGAATATCACTTTGGCAACTTAAATATTTATGCCTGCTCTATTTTAAATCTGGTTGCTAAACGCTTTACTTTTAACCATGGAACTATGGTGCCTACTTACCCAAGTTTTAAGCAATTAAAAAAGTTTGAACTTTTAAATATTAATCAGAATTCTTTAGAATACGGGCTTAAAAAAGTGCGTAGATTGGGACATTCTATGGAATTCGAGCAAATAAAAGATTATGTTTTAGGTGATGATTTACGTACCATAAACTGGAAAGCTACGGCGAAACGAAACCAATTGATGGTGAATCAATTTCAAGATGAAAAATCGCAACCTGTTTATTCTATTATAGATAAAGGGCGTATTATGAAAATGCCTTTTAATGGTTTAAGTCTTTTAGATTATGCCATTAACGCCACATTAGTAATTAGTAATATTGTACTTAAAAAACACGATAAAGCAGGTATGTTTTCCTTTTCTAAACGTATTGAAAATGTTGTAGTAGCAGAAAGAAGAAGCTCGCAAATGCAATTAATTCTAGAATCGTTATATAATGTAAAGACCGATTTTTTTGAAAGTGATTTTAGTCGATTATACGCTAGTTTAAAACGACACATCACCCATAGAAGTCTTATTTTAATGTACACCAATTTCGAAACTTTAGACGGCTTAAACAGGCAACTTCCCTATTTGAAAGCTATTGCTAAAAGTCATTTATTAGTTGTTATATTCTTTAAAAATACCGAATTAGATATATTGACAAAAAACAAAGCCGAAACCGTACAACAGGTTTACGACAAAGTGATTGCCGAAAAATTTGCATTTGAGAAACGCCTTATTGTTAACGAACTTAAAAAATATGGTATTTATTCTATACTAACCACTCCTGAAAACCTTACAGTAGATACCATCAATAAATATTTAGAAATTAAGGCTAGAGGCTTATTGTAAAGTATATTCTCTCTTAATTATTAATCTGTTCTATTTTTTTGATTACTAATTGAGATTTTGGATTTATTTTTAATGCTTTTTGATATTCTTGTTTTGCTTTATTCAAATCTGAAATTTCAACATATAAATCGCCTAAAATGATGTAAGTATTAATACTGTCTGGGTAATATTTTTGATTTAATTTTAATAACTGAATAGCTTGGTCTATTTTTTTTGTTTTCAAACAATATGATGCTAACCAATCTAGTTTAGATTCTGCTGGTTTTATTTCGAAACCTAACTTATTCGATAATTCTTCAAATGCTTTTACATATAATTCTGGGTTATCTGCAATCGTTTTTACTTCAATTTGATACCCATCATAAATATATCGCAATCCATAGTATTCACTTGGTAAAGAAACCGTACCATGATCTTCATCTTTAAAAAAACGATAATCCCACTGTAACCCACTAGCGTTATTATTTTCTAATGCTCTTTTAAAAGCCTGAATAGCCTTCTCATGCCATTCACTTGTATCATTCCCTATAGGTTTATCATACCCTTGTGTTAAAAAAAGTTTTATTCCTTTAAGATTTAAATAACTAAGTTTTTTTGATGCCTTTTTTATTATATGCTGATCGTCCCACCAAACACTGGGATCTATAGCCACATATGCATTAAAAAGTTTAGGTGTTGTTATTAGTGTATTTAAAACTGTTAGACCTCCAAAGGAATGACCAATTAACGTTTTATAGCCATTTGTTCTGTATTTTTTATTAATTTTTAATATTAATTCAGAAGATAAGAATTTCATAAAATTCTCATTTCCTCCACTATCAGGAAAATTAAAATGTTTGTTCGTTTGTGATGTATTTACATTGGTTGGTGTTAAATCTCTACTTCTATTTTTAGTTGTTAATACACCTACATAAATCATTTGAGGTAATGATGCATAAGGTCCTTTACTCAAAAAATCTTGCACTCCTGTAATAGAATGAAAATGTCTATCTCCATCTAAAAAATAAACTACAGGATAACTTTCTGGAGCATAAATAGTATCGTTATAATTAGGTGGTAAATACACCCAATAAGCTCTTTCTTCTTTTAAAACTGTTGAAAAAATTTTATGCTTTTCTCCTATTTCTATTTTTGATTGACTAAATACATTTAAAGCACTTAAAAATAATATAATTAATAACAGTGGTCTTTTCATTTTCTATTTAAATCAGTTTAAAATATCTTACTATTTCTTTTTATTCTTTTTTCGTCGTCCCCACCAAATTAAAAATCCAGTAATTGAAAGTGATGTAGCAATAACACCTGTTATAAAAGTTATTAATTTACCTGTTTGTCCCCACCATTGTCCCATATGTAATTGCCATACTATATTTTCTGTTTTGGTATGTACAATTTGTTCTTCTGCTACTTCTATTTTTTTGCCTGTATATTTGTTATAAACTGTAAAATCTAGGTTTTCAATACTTTTAAGCCCTGGTCTTCCTGAGTTAAAAGTATACGTTCCCATTTTGTCTAAGTTAAATACCCAAGAATTTACCGCTTCCTTATTAGGATATTCATTTTGCAAGGTTTGATAAGCTAAAGACACCATATCTTTTGCTATAAGTGTGCTATCTACTTTTGGTAATTGTTCTTTTAATTCGGTAATATCTCCACCAGAAAGTTTCACAGTAAAATCCATGAGTGGGTGAAAAAAGATAATTATACCCGTTAAGCTTAAAATGATAGAAAATGGAAGTGTATAAAACCCTAGTACATTATGTAAATCATAATTCAGACGTTTAAACTTTGCTTTCCATTTAATATTAAAACTCGCTTGACGTGTTGTTTTTGTCCATTTTTTAGGCCACCACAAAACAAGACCTGTTATACAACCTATTAAAAAAATAATGGTTGAAATTATTACAACCCAAGAACCAATAGGTCCTGCTAATAATTGTGCATGTAAATGAGCTGTTATGTAAAAGAAATAAATGGTATGATCTTCTTTAAGAATTGTTCCTGTATAAGGATTCATATAAATCATAAAAAGTTTTTTAGTTTTAAGATCGAAAACACGAAGCCTTAAACTTCGGTTAGAGTCTTTATAAAAAACAATTTCAGATATATGATAGTTTGGATTTATCTTTTTAACCTGACTAAAAACGTCTTCATGACTAATTCTATTTTCTTGAGGTACAACATAAAGTGCTTCACCAGCCGAAAAATCCATAATTTCATCACAATACACAATAATTGTACCCGTGAGACACACAAATAATATTATAATGCCTGATACCAAACTAGGCCATAAGTGAATCCATGCCACTATTCTTTGAAACCTACTTTTTCCTTTCTTTTTAGCCATTTTGTTTTAATCTGAAAAGGGATGGTAAAAATACCTCCCTTAAATATTATTTAATTTTTATACTTAGAATTAACCTCTAATAATTTTAATTGAAAAAAAGAGAACGACTAAATAAATCGTTCTCCTTTTCGATTAACTATAAATACTAAAATAAACTATAAGCAAGACCTACTCTAAAGCTAAATGGTTTTTGAGGAATTCCATAACCGTTATAATAGGTTTTATCAAAAATATTATCAGCCTTTAAACTCACTTTATACTTATCTTTTTTATAAAAAATGGTTCCGTCAATAGTTGTATAATCTTCAGAGCCAAAATTATTTACTGTACTATTATAAATTTCACTAATATGATTCGCTCCAATACCAAAACCTAATCCGCTTGCTTTTCCTTTTAAAGCTTGATAGCTTAACCAAAAATTCCAAACAGTTTCTGGAGTATATGCTAAACTATTACCTACAATATTCTCGCTTCCTGCATTAACTTTTTCTAAAGTGGCATTGTTTTTTGTATATCCAGCTACAATATTTAATCCTGGTAAAGGGTTGGCTATAATATCTAATTCAAAACCTTTACTTAACGTTTCTCCTTCTTGAACATTAATTCCGTTTTCATTAGTAATAATATCGTTATCTATGTTTATATTGTAGTAGCTAATGGTGCTTTTAAGTTTACCGTTAAAGAAGTTTAATTTTGTTCCTACTTCCCATTGTTTTGCGCGTTCTGCATCCCATTTAATAATGTCACCATTACCATTATCTGAAGGGGCATTATTTGATAAACCGTCCATATAATTAACAAATAATGACGCTTTATCATTAAAAGGATTATAAGAAACCCCTAACTTCGTACTTAATGCATTTTGATTATATCCATTACTTAATTCTGCTCCATTGCTTATTGTATTACTATTCATGAAACGATCAAACCTAAGTCCTGCTGCTAATGTTATTTTAGCATTTAATGTTATAGCATCAAAAGCGTAAAATCCTAAAGATTCAGATTTGGATATGGTTTTGTTTTTTGGATTAGCAGCTATATTGGCTTCAAACTGTTCGTTTGTTAATCCTAATATAACAGGGTTATTTACATCAACATCATCAATTACATTCCAAACACCTGTTCTTTGTGTATCATCATAATAATTTAAATAACTAACACCTGCTATTAATTTATTATCAATTTTATCGCCTTCAACTATATTTAAAAAATCTTGTTGTATATGTGTATTCCCAGTTTCTCTTGGGTCTAATTGAAGATATCTTCTTCCTACAGTATTTTCGCCAACCATTAATACACGTAAGTAATTAGCATCTGTAAATAAATTAGCAGAAGTAAAGGTTGTTTTAGATTCCCAAGTATTAGATATTTTGTAATCTAGAATTGTTTGTAGAACAGTAGAAGAAAAATAACCTGCCATTTCATTCGTACCATAATTAGTATTAAAATCCCAGTTAAGATCATCCCAACTATTAACATCATCAGATAATAATGGACCTGCGACACCTCTTGCAAAATTTAAATTACGTTTACTTTGATTGTATTCTAAGTTAGCTTTTACCGTTAATTTATCTGATAAATTAATAGTTAACGATGGAGCAACCATGAACTCTCTAATAATACCTTGATCTTGGAAACTGTTTTCAGAATTATAGGCAGTATTCAATCTGAAAAATACGTTTTCATTTTCATCAACTACCGTATTATAATCTAGAGTTGCTCTATTTTGTTCCCATCTTCCAGTAATAAATTCAACATCTAATTTCTTTCCATTAAAGGCTTGTTTGGTAACTTTATTTACAATACCACCAAAATTTGCAACGTTATTTACATTTGCTCCATAATACAATGAAGCTGGGCCTTTTATAACTTCTATGCTTTCTATATTTTGAGGATCTATAGGACCTTTTACCCAAGCAATACCACCATTCCTAATATGTACATCAGATCTAAAACCTCTTAAATATACACTAACATTACCATCATTAGTTTGTACATAACCACCGCCGGTAATACTTTTAAATGCTGATGGTAGGTCGGTAGTAATTTGTTCTTTCAATAAAGCGCTAGTAACAACAGAATACGATTGCGGGTTATTAATATTCTTTAATGGTACTCGTGCTACATAATTTGATTCTTTTTGAGCAAATTGATTTAAACGTTGTGCAATAATTACAGTTTCCTGTAATTGTTCTGCACTTATATTTAATATAACATGCTCTGTTTTAGAAACAACACCATTTTTTATTGAAACTTTAATTAATTTTGTTTCTAAGCCTAAAAGTGAAAATATTAATGTTTGATTTCCTTCAGCAATACTATTTATTTTATAATAACCATTTTCATCTGAAATGGTTCCTATATTAGTGTTTTCTATAAGTACATTTACATAAGCTGCTGCTTTATTGTCATTTGTAAAAATTCGACCTTCTACACTACCTTTATTTTGAGAAAAAGTATATTGAAATGTAAAAACTACAAATAATAGCAGTGCATTTTTACTATTAAAAAAATGGGTTAATTTCATTTTATCCTTATTTAGACTAATTATTAATAATGTTGTATTTTTGTGCAAATATAGTTAAGAACACATAGTAAATTATACCGTAAAAAGTATTTTAAACAACGTAAAAGGAAGAAATGAAAACCATATTAAAAAGTGCTCTTTTTGAGGATAACATTTTAGTTAAAACGCATACAAAAGATTTTAAAACTAAAATATTTGAAGAAAACAAAATTACTATTGACAGTGAATTTGCAAAAGGCACTATGACAGAAATCAAATTAAATGGTGTACGTATAACTATTAGAGATATTAAAACTAAAAACCATACAATTACTGTACAACATGATTTTCCTTTTTTTAAACTACAATTTGAAATTGAAGGCTCTAGCCATTACAAACCATTAAATAAATTATCAAGAGAAGTCTATATTCCTAACAAACACTATAATCTATTTTATTTACCCGAAGTTAATGGCATTTTAAATTATGAAACCAAATACCGCAAGACACTAGAGATACTTTTTACAGAAAATTATATAAAAAAAATAATTGGAAGTAATTACAAAAACATTTTTCACAAATTTGGCGAAGCTATTACCACCAAGGAATCTTTTTTAATGTGGAAAAAAAGCAAACCTATTTCACAAGTTTTACAAAGTCATATAAATGACATTATTAACTGTAAATATCCTAATGGCTTAAAAAAACCATACTTGGAAGCTAAAATAAATGAATTATTGATTTTTTTATTGGAAAAGACAAATGATATTGATCCTACTAAAGCAAATGATAATTTATCAGATTACGATTATAATAATATATTAAAAATTGAAACGTATATAAAAGACAACTTAAAAAATACGTTAACAATTCCTGAATTAGCTTTAATTGCAGGTATGAACACCTCAAAACTTAAACATGATTTTAAGATAGTATTTAATACAACCATTTTTAAATACATCACGCAACTTAGAATGGAAAAAGCAAAACATTTAATTATAAATGAAAGTCACACCATTACTGAAGCTTCTTACATAGTAGGCTATAAACACTCACAACATTTTACTGCTGCTTTTAAAAAATTATATGGTTTTTTACCTAGTAAATTAACTTAAAATAAAAAGACCTTAAAAATTAATTTAAGGCCTTTTTTTGCTATTAATAAATCTCGAAATTATACGGTTTCACTTAACCAAGCTTTCATCATCCAAACCGTTTTTTCTTGTTCGCTTATAAAATCGCTCATCATAGAGTTAGTACCTTCATCATTGGCATCACCAGATTTCCCTAAAATAATGCGCTCAATTTTTAATAATTCTGATAATGAATTAACAATCAAGGCAATCGCTTTTTCATCTTGCGAAATATTTTTTCCAACAGGTACTTGTGCATTAGCTGTATAATCTTCAAACGTATGTAGTGGCGTTTCTCCCAAAGTTAAAATACGTTCTGCAATTAAATCTACTTTCATATTCGCATCAGTATATAACTCTTCAAATTTTACATGTAAATCAAAAAAACGCTTTCCTTTGATATTCCAATGTATTCCTCTTAAGTTTTGATAATAAATTTGAAAATTAGCTAATAAATTATTTAAATCACCTGCTAATTCTTTGGTTTTTAAGGTATCTAAACCTATACTATTAAGTCCCATAATGATATCTGTTTTTTTATTTACTACAAATTTAATTTATAATTAACAGCATTTACTATAAGTTTTATTGATAGTTTTTATATTTTTATAGCCTAAATTGATAACTCATGACAATTACACAACTATATTATGTTTTGGCAGTTGCCGAAAATCAAAATTTCACAAAAGCTGCCGAAAAATGTTTTGTTACGCAACCGACATTAAGTATGCAAATTCAAAAACTAGAAGATGAATTAAGTATTCTAATTTTTGATAGAAGTAAGAAACCAATTGAACTTACAGATGTTGGAAGAAAAATAGTAACTCAAGCAAGAAATATTGTAAACGAATCTTATAGAATTCAAGACATTGTAGATCAGCAAAAAGGATTTATTGGTGGCGAATTTAAACTAGGTATCATACCTACAATTATGCCTACTTTACTCCCTATGTTTTTAAAAGCTTTTATAAAAAAACATCCAAAAGTGAAACTTAAAATTGAAGAGTTAACCACTGAAGAAATAATTACCAGAATTAAAGATGGACATTTAGATGCCGCCATAGCTGCAACACCTTTAGAAGATGAAAATATTAAAGAACGTGTGCTTTTCTTTGAACCCTTTGTAAGTTATATTCCTAAAGGACATAGACTTCATACCAACAAAAAAATTGATACATCAGACTTAGATATTAGTGATATGCTCCTTCTTGAAGATGGCCATTGTTTTAGAGATGGTGTTATTAACTTATGTAAAGCATTCAAAAATCATAATGATGATAAATTTCAAATAGAAAGTGGTAGTATTGAAACACTTATAAAACTTTCAAATGAAGGCTTAGGTATGACACTCCTTCCTTATTTGCATACTTTAGATATAAACGATAAAGAAAAAGAGAATTTACATTATTTTAATGAACCGTCACCTGCAAGAGAAGTTAGCATTATTTATCATAAAAGTGAATTAAAAATGCAAATAGTAGAAGCATTACAAGACGTTATTTCAGGAATTATAAGAGGTGCCATTGCTTTTCAAAATGTAAAAATTGTAAGTCCGTTACCCAATAAATAGGTTAAAAAAAAGCGACCAAAAGGTCGCTTTTTTTTATGGTTTCAAATAAATTAAACATTGGTTTAATTCTGGGTTTTGCCGTACTAAAGAATGAATAAAAACTTTAAGCTCTTCAATCTCATAAGGAAGTAAACGTTCTACTGCCTTTTGTACTTCTTTGCAAAACAACGAAGCATCAAAACTAACTTTATTAAGTACAGTTTTGGTATACTCAAGCATTGCTCTTGCCATAATACTAATAGGGTTTTGGTTTAAATTAAAAGTAGATTTATGTATAGGCTATTAAATTTTATTTTTTTAAACATTTAAATTTAGTAAAATTTAGATTGTTTTTATAATTTATAACAAACTTTAACAATTAAAATTCTATTCTTCAGTATCTAAAAACATACTAATATTAGTCGTTGAAATACATTATACAGCCTATTAAATGCATTAAACTTACTTTTTTTATTCCTAATTTGAAAAATATCAATAAATTTGTGTAGTACAATTTTTAATTGCTATTAATAAACTGTTGCTATTTTTAATGTTAGTTAGTTTAAAACATCTCTTAAGCCTCTCAAATCATGAATACTCTCAAAGTACTCTCATCTATTTTTCTATGTCTTTTTTTTAACACTATTTATTCACAAACTGGACCTGGTGGCGTAGGTAATACCTTGTCTAATGGATTATGGTTAAAAGCAGACGATTTAACACTTAGTAATGCTTCTTTAGTAACTACATGGCCTGACGCTTCAGGAAATAACAATGACGCTAATGCTACTACAGGGCAACAACCTCTATTTTCATCTACAAGTAGTTTAAATAATATGCCTACAGTTAGGTTAGATGGTATTAATGACCAAATGGTTATAAATAATTCTCCTATATTAGACGGCAGTAATGGTATTTCTTTTTTTACTGTAATTAGACCAAATAATTTAAACGGAACAGCAAAAGGTATTTTAGGAAAACGTATTACCTATAGTACCTCTGCGCAATATGCTTATACATGGTTTTTTTATAATAATAATTATCTTAATACAGATATTAATACTAGTAATAATAGATTTAGTACAAGTCCAACTTCGTTCTCTAATGCCAATAATTATATTCTTGAACTTGCTTTTGATGGCTCTCTACCTACTGCTGAAAGATCAAAAATTTATAGTGCAGACAACTTAATAAAGCAATCTGCCGAAAGTTCTACATCAATAATAAACAGCTCTCAAGACTTAGTTCTTGGTGCTTTAAATCTCAATTATGGCACCTATCTTGGTGCCGATTTTTGTGAAATGATACATTATAACTATGCACTAAATAAAGCAGAAAGAATTATAGTTAACAATTACTTATCTGCGAAGTATAATATAGCTTTAGGCTCTAACGACATTTACACCCAAGATGATGTTGGAAATGGGGATTTCGACCACCATGTAGCTGGCATAGGTCAAGCAAATGATGGCTCTAATCATATAGATTCGCGTGGGTCTGGTATTGTAAGAATAAGTAATCCAACTGCTTTAAATGATAATAATTTTTTGTTTTGGGGAGAAGAAACTAGAAACCCTACTTATAATTTTTCTACTAATACCAGTAACTACACAGAACAGCTAAATTCTAGATGGCGCGTTAACAAGCAAGGAGCTCTAGGAACTCATACCGTATCGTTTGACATTAGTGGAGTTGATTTATCAGGCAAACTAAGTTGTTCACAATTGCAATTAGTAGTAGATAACAACTATGATTTTTCTTCGCCAGAAAATGTTTATGACTTAACAATTGTTGGCACTACTGCAACAGCTACTGGTGTTATATTCCAAAATAATCGTTATTTTACATTACGCTATAAAGATCAAATTGTTTGGGATGGTTCCAGTTTTTTTAACGGATCAGAAGCAACAAATGCACCAAATACAAGTGATACATGTTTAAAATTAATTATTAAATCAGGGACAGCTGCTAATTTAACGGTTAATGCCCACGTAAGAGACGTTGAAATTGAACCTGGAGCCACTTTAAATGTAGCTAATGGCATTTTACTTGAAACAGATAATCAAGTAGTTATTAATGGTACTATAGACTTATTAGGCGAAGCACAACTTATTCAAAATCATACAGGTGTCAATTCAAATTCTGGAACTGGAAGTTTAAAAATAAGACAACAAGGAACCACTAATTTATGTAATTATAATTATTGGAGTTCTCCAGTAAACAGAAGTGGTAACTGGCAAATTGGATATTTAGAAGATGCTACTGGAACTATTAACTTTACAGGTGGAATAAATGCAAACCCAGCAACAACACCTATAACATTAAGTAATAGTTGGCTATATAGTTTTTATGGCCCTAGTAATGATTATAATTCTTGGTCTAAACTATCAACCACAACAAATTTATCTCCGGGTATTGGTTTTACAATGAAAGGCTCTGGTGCTCTAACGCCTGAACAAGAATATATTTTTAGAGGCATTCCTAACGATGGAACATACACCTACCCAGTAACTGCTAATACAGATTTCTTGGTGGGCAATCCGTATCCATCGGCTTTAGATGCCAACCAATTTATTTTAGATAATCTATCTATTATTGATGGCTCGCTATATTTCTGGGAATCATTCACAACCAGCAATAGCCATTATTTAGCAGATTATGAAGGTGGTTACTCTACTTATAATCTGATGATGCCTTTAGCAGCTATTGCAGATTTATCTGGGCTTACAAGTGGAGCTGGTAGTACTTCAAAAGCTGTGCCTACACAATATATAGGTGTTAGTCAAGGTTTTTTTGCAAGTATAATATCATCAGGCACTTTAACTTTTAACAATTCACAACGTGCATTTGCCAGGGAATCATTGGGTGAATCTGTCTACTATAAATCAAATAAGAACAAAAATAAGATAACTATAGATGAAAGACCTAAAGTTTGGTTTTCTTTTACATCTCCAAAAAAATATTCTAAAACAATAGGATTAGGATATGATACTAACCATGCTACTTATGGTTACGACAGAGCCTATGATGCTAAATCTTATGATAATTTGAAAAATGATTTTTATTGGTTATTAGATAATGAACCGCTGGTAATTCAAGCCTTACCAGAAATAAATGTTAATGATGCTTTACCTTTAGGTATTAAAATTTCTGATGCTGGTTTATATGAATTTTCGATAAACAAGGAAGAAAACATTCCAGACAATCTAAATATTTATTTACTAGATAAAGACAAAAACATCTATTATAATTTAAAAGAAGGAGAAGCTCAATTATTTTTAAACACTGGAAATTTCAATCAATTCTCAATCGTATTTAAAGAAGATAGTTCTTTAGAAACAATACCTTTTGAAAAAAACATATTTGTATCCTACAACTCCAATACAAAGCTATTAGAATTACATACTGATGCCCCATTAAGTAATATAGACAGCTTTAATATATATAATACTTTGGGACAAAAAATAATGGATATAAAAAACCCTTCCGCTAAAAGTATTGATCTGTCTAACTTACAAAACAGTGTTTACTTTTTAAAAGTCAACACAGAAAGTATTACCAACTCAAAGGGCATTAAATTTGTAAAATATTAGTTTTAATTAGTAATTAAAAAACAAAAGCTTGGGTGTTAATTAACCCAAGCTTTTGTTTGTTTAAAAATTATTTTTAAAACCGATTATCTCCATCTAATAAATCTCCTAAACCTCCTAAAACACTACCTTCTCCTTTACTCTTACCACCGCTTCTAGGAGCCGAAGCTAATATTCTACCTGCCAATCTACTAAATGGTAAAGACTGTATGTAAACAGTTCCTGGCCCTTGTAGTTTCGCAAAAAACAAACCTTCTCCTCCAAACACGGTGTTTTTTATACCGCCAATAAATTCAATATCATAGTCTACCGTTTGGTCAAAACCAACAATACATCCAGTATCAACTCTTAAAGTTTCTCCAGCTTGCAATTCTTTTTTTGCCATCGTACCACCTGCATGAACAAATGCCATACCATCACCTTCTAATTTTTGCATAATAAATCCTTCGCCACCAAAAAGTCCGCGTCCTAATTTTTTAGAAAACTCTACACCAATACTAACACCCTTTGCCGCACAAAGAAAAGCATCCTTCTGACAAATGAATTTACCTCCAAATTGTGTTAAATCAATTGGAATTATTTTTCCAGGATACGGCGAAGCAAAAGATACATTTCGTTTACCTACTAAATCATTATAAAAAGCTGTCATAAACAAACTCTCTCCTGTTAGTATACGTTTTCCCGCTCCTAATATTTTTCCTAAAAACCCAGAATCATTTTGAGAACCATCTCCAAAAATAGTTTCCATTTTAATACCATCATCCATCATCATAAAACTTCCTGCTTCGGCAACAACACCTTCTTGTGGGTCTAGCTCTATTTCTACATATTGCATTTCTTCTCCGTAGATTCTATAATCAATTTCGTGTGCTGTCATTTTCTAATGTTTTTGTTGATTTCGTTTATATGTTGACTTACTCTCTATTTTGTTACAATATTTATAAAAAATTATTTTACAGAGTTTAGTTGAGTTTGCACAGAGCTACACGGAGACTTGATTACTTATAAATACACTCTGTGAAGCTCAGCGAATTCTCAGTGTAGCTTTGTGTTTTAACTCCTTGTTGTTAGTAATTACTTATGCAACACTTAAATTAAAAAATAGTTTTCGCGCAAAAGCGCTAAGACGCAAAGTAAAAATGGTCATTAAATTACTGCTCACTGAATACTTTTAACTGTTAACTGTTAACTGCTTACTGTTCTCTTCTAACTTTAACACTCCACTCAAAACTAAAAGTAGAAACAACGATACCTTCTTTATTGACACCTATAGATTTCATCCAAATAGTTTGTCCTTCTCCAGTTTCAATAGTTTTTTTTAATGCTTCATTAATTAAGTTTCCATCATTACACATAAATGTTATTTTACCAGTTGCCTTTTTTGTAAATACAGATTTATTGGATGTGACTAACATAGAAATTCGCTTCCCAGATTCTTGTATTTTAGCTATCATTAAAGCACCTGTTGTAAGTTCTGCCGCCATCCCTTGAACAGCCCAAAACATAGATTTGAAAGGGTTTTGATTTATCCATCTATGCTTAACTGTAACTATACAAGTGTCACTATTTATAGATTTCACTCTTACTCCAGTAAAATATGCTGCAGGTAACTTAAAGATATTGAACGTATTGATTTTACTAGGTGTCATCTTCATATTAGATATATTTTATAAAAATATCGAAAATAATTCAGACTAAATAATGTTAAAATTTTGTTAATTTTTAGTACTATGCGTAACAAAGTACCTTCTTTTAGATATATATTTGCATAGGATATTATTATATACTTTTAAATTATGTTAGATAATCATCAAAAAAACATCGCCACTTTTATTCATTTATCAACTTTTAGTAGGTTTATAATTCCGTTTGGTAATTTTATTGGTCCGATTATATTATGGATTGCAAATAAGGATAAATCTGAATTTATTGACAAACACGGTAAACAGGTTATCAATTTTCAAATGAGTATTTTATTATACGCTATTATTTTAGGAACGCTAACCATTCCGTTTTTTATTTTTAAAATATTTAATGGTTTAGACTTTATAGATTTTCATGGGTTTCATGATTTTCATATTAATGTTGGCAAACCGTCTGCTTTACTATATATAGGTGGTGGACTTGGGGTTATAGCTGTTATTGGATTTATTATAGAACTTGCCTTAATAGTTGTTGCAAGTTTAAAGGCGAGAGATGGTCAATTATACAATTACCCGTTTACAATTAACTTTTTAAAGTAAACCATGACTTATAAAGGAAACTTAAATGGCTGACAAAACCGCGTTAGGGATTGCAGTGGAAAGCCCACAGCGAGGTACGAGTGAGGACTTGTAGCGTAAAGCCCGACCCTTGGGTAACGCCCAACTTCTCGTTACAATTCCGATAAAAAACCGAAATCACTCGAAGTGACAAAATAAAAATTTCATCAATAATCAAATCAATCAAAAAATGAACAGTTTCACAATATTAAATCGCTTAAGAACATGAAGATAGAAAACACAAAAGCACAAATGCGAAAAGGGGTTTTAGAATTCTGCATATTATCGGTATTAAAAGACGATGATGCCTATGTAGCAGAAATTTTAAACACCTTAAAAGACGCTAAGTTGCTTGTGGTAGAAGGCACCATTTATCCGCTACTTACAAGATTAAAAAATGCTGGACTTCTTAATTATAGATGGGAAGAATCAACCTCTGGACCTCCAAGAAAATATTATGGTTTAACCGAAACAGGAAAACTATTTTTAAAAGAATTAAATACTACTTGGAGTGAATTACATAACGCAGTAACCATAGTAACAAGCCAAAAAACAACAAAAAAATGAATAAAACAGTCAACATAAATTTAGCAGGTATATTTTTTCACATAGATGAAGATGCGTACTTAAAACTACAACGCTATCTTGAGGCTATAAAACGTTCATTTACAGATTCTCAAGGTCGCTCAGAAATTATAGCCGATATTGAAGCTCGTATTTCTGAACTTTTTAACGAGCGTGTACAAAACAATAAACAAGTTATACGAATTAAAGAGGTAGATGAAGTGATTTCAATCATGGGACAACCAGAAGATTATTTGGTTGATGATGAAATTTTTGAAGATGAACCACAACCATCTTCCAAACGAAAAACATCGCCTTCTAGAAAATTATTTAGAGATACCGATAACTCGTATATTGGTGGTGTATCATCTGGTTTATCACATTACTTTGGTATTGATGCTATTTGGATTCGTTTAGCATGGATACTTTTAATTTTTGGTGCTGGCACTGGTGTATTACTTTATATTTTACTATGGATATTAGTTCCTGAAGCAAAAACAACTGCCGAAAAAATAATGATGACAGGCGAACCTGTTAACATTAGTAATATTGAAAAAAAAATTAAAGACGGCTTTGAAACCGTTTCTGAAACTGTAAGCGATGTTGCAAAAAATGTAAGCAACTCTGTATCTGGTGCTGCAAAAAACGTTTCTAATTCGGCAAAGAATATTGATTTCACCAAGCAAGGGAACAACATAAAATCTTCATCAAGAACCTTTTTTGATACCATTGCAGATATTATTATGTTTTTCTTTAAAGTATTTGCAAAATTTATTGGTGTACTACTTATTTTTATTGGTGCAGTTGCTTTAATTGCCTTAATAATTAGCTTATTTTCTTTAGGGGTTGTAAACGTTATTCATATACCTGGAGCAGATCTTGTAGATATAGTTAACGCTAGTGGTACTCCTATTTGGTTTGCTTCACTTTTAATCTTTTTTGCAGTAGGAATCCCTTTCTTTTTCTTATTTTATTTAGGATTAAAAATTCTAATAAACAACTTGAAATCAATAGGTAATGTGGCGAAATTTACGTTACTAGGGCTATGGCTTATGTCTATTATAGGTTTAGTAGTAATAGGTATTAGAGAAGCAAGCGAACATGCTTTTAACGAAAAAGTAGTAGAAAAAACTGAGTTACAAATTACCTCAAATGATACGCTAAGTATTAAAATGCAAGGAAATGATAAATATAGCTCTAATTTCTACAGACATGGTAACAGTTTTAAATTAGCTAATGATGAAAATGGAGAAAAAACACTTTATTCATCTAATATAGATATTATTGTTAAGTCTACTACAGACTCTGTTGCAACGATTTCGGTAGTAAAAAGTGCTGATGGTAGAAATTATGATAAAGCTATTGAGCGCGGAAAAAACATAGACTATAACTTTGATTTGAGACATGACATACTCTTTTTAAATTCCTATTTAACAACCAGTCCTGAGAATAAATTCAGCGATCAAGAAGTCGATATTATTTTATATCTGCCTGAAAATATGGTTGTAAAATTTAACGGTAATACTGAATCGTTCTTAGACTATAGAACTTATGATGGTAATATTGTTTCAAAAAAAGATGTAAACCATAACTTAAAAATTCTTGACAACACTATTGAATGTTTAGACTGCCCTATTGAAAAAGAAGAAGAAGAAGAAGAAGAAGAAGAATTTAAAGTAGAAGTCAATACACCTAATTTAAAAATTGATGAAAATGGATTAGAAATTAATTCAGATAAAAACACTTTAAAGATAAATGAAGAAGGCATTAAAGCATCTTCTGAAGAAGTTAAAGTAAATATAGATTCAAACGGCATAAAAATAAAATCAGAGAATTAACAACTCATCACTAAAAAACAACAATTCAGATATTTAAGTTATTAATCAACAACTATTTAAAAGATATTTGAACCAACAAAAACCATCAATTAAAAAACGAACAATCATGACGACACTAATTAAAATTATAGTAGCTACTATATTGAGTTTAACCCTTTTTTCTTGTAATTTCGATATTAATATGAACTCTGGAGTTCAAGGAAATGGTAATGTACAAACAGAAGAACGTACTATTGACGGCAATTTCTCTACCATAAAAGCAACTGAAGGTTTAGATGTTTACCTAACACAAAGCAATAATGAAAGTATCTTGGTAGAAGCTGATGAAAATTTGCACGAGCTTATTGTAACAGAAGTTATAGATGGTGTTTTAAAAATTCACACCAAACAAAATATTGGTAAAGCGACTTCAAAAAAAGTCATTATAAACTTTAAAGATATTTCTAGTATTATTTCTACCAGTGGTAGCGATGTATATTCAACAAACACCATAAATGTGGAAGAATTACAGCTAAAAACCACAAGCGGAAGTGACATGACTTTAGAAGTAAATACCTCTGTTTTAAACTGTAAATCTACCAGCGGGAGTGATTTAAGATTATCTGGAAAAACACAAAGATTAATTGCTGAAGCTACCAGTGGTAGCGACATTAAAGCAGAAAATTTAATTGCAGAATCTAGCCAAGTAAAAGCAACTAGCGGAGCAGATATTACAGTGAATACATCAAAAGAACTAACTGCAAAAGCTACTAGCGGAGGTGATATAAAATATTATGGAAACCCTGAAAAAGTAGACAAAACAGATAGTGCATCTGGTAGCATTAAAAAGAAATAAAACCAACCTTGTAATCAACCAAAAAAGGTCTTCAAACAACTACTTGAAGACCTTTATTTTTATAAATTACCGATTACTATTAAACTAAACTTTTAGAAACTCCGTATTCTAAACCTCTTAACTCTGCTAATCCACGTAATCTTCCAATTCCAGAATACCCTGGATTCGTTTTTTTATTCAAATCATCTAACATTTGATGTCCGTGATCTGGACGCATAGGTATTGCTGTATCTTTTCTTCCTGCCTCTACTCTTCTTTTCTGCTCAATTAAAACCTCCTTAACAATACTATACATATCTACATCACCTTCTAAATGATTGGCTTCGTAGAAATTACCCGCTTCGTCACGTTGTGTACTTCTTAAATGTAAAAAATGAACACGGTCTGCAAAATGCTTAAAAATTTGTACCAAATCATTATCTACTCTTACACCTAAAGAACCTGTACAAAATGTAATTCCGTTAGAATTATGTGGCACTTTTTCAAATAAGTAAGCATAATCTGCCTCCGTACTTACCACTCTTGGTAATCCTAAAATAGGATATGGTGGATCATCTGGATGAATACACATTAACACCTCATTTCCTGCCGCAACGGGAATTATTTCTTGTAAAAAGGACACCAAATTGTCTCTTAATACGTCTGCAGTAATATCTTTATAAGTATCTAAAATCGTTTGAAACTGCTCTAATGTATAGCCTTCTTCGGCTCCAGGTAATCCAGCAATGATATTCTTTATTAAGATTGATTTTTCTTCTTCGCTAATAGCATCCATATAAACCTTAGCTTGTTTTTGTTGTGCTTCTGAATAACTATTTTCAGCACCAGGTCGTTTTAATAAAAACAATTCGAAAGCAGCAAAAGCAATCACATCAAACCTTAGTGCTTTAGATCCATCTTCAACTTTAAAACCTAAATCAGTCCGCGTCCAATCTAGAACAGGCATAAAATTATAGCAAACTATTTTGATGCCGCAACTTGCTAAATTTTGTATGCTCAACTTATAGTTGTCTATATACGTTTTAAAATTACCAGAACGTGTTTTTATATTTTCATGTACTGGTATACTTTCAACAACACTCCAAGTAAGTCCTGCAGCTTCAATAATTGCTTTACGTTTATTAATTTCATTAATCGTCCAAACCTCTCCGTTTGAAATGTGATGTAAAGCCGAAACAATACCTGTTGCTCCTGCTTGTTTTATATCTAATAATGATACAGGATCATTTGGTCCGTACCATCTCCATGTTTGTTCCATTTTCATAATTTCTTCTTATAATTCTTAAACCCCACTAAATGCACTAAAGCCACCATCAATAGGAATAACAACACCTGTTACAAATGATGATCCCTCTCCACATAACCATAACGTTGTTCCTACTAAATCTTCTGGCTCACCAAATTTGCCCATAGGCGTTTGTTCTATGATCGTATTTCCTCTTGGTGTTAATTCACCAGTTTCTGTCGTTAAAAGTGTTCTATTTTGATCTGTTAAGAAAAATCCAGGAGCTAAAGCATTCACACGAATACCTACTTTTGAAAAATGAACCGCTAACCATTGTGTGAAATTAGAAACAGCCGCCTTAGCACCACTATATGCTGGTATTTTTGTTAATGGTGTAAAAGCATTCATTGATGAAATATTTAAAATACTACATCCTTTTTTACCGACCATATCTTTTGCAAAAACTTGCGTTGGAAGCAAAGTTCCTATAAAATTCAAGTCGAATACAAATTTAATTCCATTAGGATCTAAATCGAAAAATGTTTTAAAACCATCTGTATCATTTGCAAGATCTTCTTCTAACAAATGTGGGTTTGAAGTTGTTCCTAAAGGATGATTACCTCCTGCTCCATTTATTAATATGTCGCATGCTCCTAATTCATCATTAACCACTTTTTTTGCAGCTTCTAATGATGCTTTCTCCAAAACATTAGCTTCTACACCAATTGCTACACCTCCACTTGCAGTAATTTCACTAGCTATAGTATCTGCCGCTTCTTTTCGTAAATCTAAAACCGCAATTTTATGCCCTTCTTTTGCTAATGCTTTTGCTAAAGTGCTACATAAAACACCTCCTGCACCTGTTAAAACAATTACTTTACTCATTATTATAATTACTTATTTATTAATTGAAAATTAATTTTATATGCGTCTGAAAAACAAAGATATCAAAAAATAGTGTGCGCACACGAAGATTTAAATTTTATTACTAACTTGCCCAATGTTTATTCTTATAAATAATATTATTTTTGATTAATATATGATTACAATAAAGGATATAGCAAAAGAAGCAAATGTATCAGAAGGTACTGTAGACAGGGTTTTGCATAATCGTGGTGGTGTTTCTAAAAAAACAGAAGCTAAAATTCAAAAAATTATACAAAAAATGAATTTTAGCGTTAACCCTGTAGCTAGTGCGCTAGCAACAAAAAGCAAACATAAAATTGCAGCTTTAATTCCAGAATATACTAACTCAGATTTATTTTGGAAATCTCCCTATTTAGGAATTTTAAAAGCAAGCGAAGATGTTAAAAATGTTGGTACACAAGTAAATTGTTATCCTTTTAACCAATACGATGCACACTCCTACTTAAACACATTTAAAACATTAATAAAAACAAAACCAAGTGCCGTTTTAATAGTCCCTATTTTTATAAAAGAAACAAAGCAAATTGTAAGCGAATTAGAAAAACTTAACATTCCCTATATGTTTTTAAACATTGATATAGAAGGCTTTAAAAATGAAGCCTTTATTGGTCAAGATTCATACACAGCTGGTTATATTGCTGGGAAATTAATGCATTTAAGCTTACCTGAACAGTCTCATTTTTTAATCATTCAATCTAGATATAAAACAACTAAAAACAATGCTATCTATAAAAGGGTTGAAGGTTTTAATGATTATTTTTTAAAAAACAATATAAAGGAAGAAACCTTAATATTAACTATAGACAACCTCAATAACACCATTGAAACCAAAGAAAAAATAAATTCCTTTTTAAAACAACATGAGAATATAAAAGGCATTTTTATTCCGTCTAGTAGGATACATGTTTTTGTTGATTGTATTGAAAAAAATGAGTTAAAAAAACTAAAGCTGATTGGGTTTGACAATACACCACAAAATATTGCCTATTTAAAAAATGATACCGTTTCTTTTTTAATATCTCAAAAGCCTTTCGAACAAGGTTATGAATCTATTCGACTTATGGTTAACTATTTAAATAAAAAGACCATTCCAAATAATAAAATATACCTTCCTATCGATATTCTAACAAAAGAAAACGTTATCTATAATGAACGAAGTGAATTTATGTTTGAAAATGAAAGCATAAACAATAATATTGATTAATTTAATGAGTACTTTACGTTTTTTGTAAGTGTTTCCCAAGTATCCGTTCTAAAAGGTGATGCTGGGAATTTTTCAGCATTATAAAGATTACAATCTCCTGCATCATCTGACCATCCGTAATGAATAGCCTCTGGATTTGATACATTTTCATTATAAAGAACAACTTTATTGTCTTTTATAGATGCCTTTGCAAAATGAAAAAATTTATCGGCACCAGCAATTTCAAAACCTTTTATATACCCATATTTATCGGGAGTCATTAAACCGCTTCCTATATTATCAAAAGTTATTATGACTTTATCTCCTTTAATTTCCATAGACTTATAAGTAGGGCCACTAAAAACCTCTTCTTTTCCATAAACGTTATTTAAAGCAATAGCAGCTAGTCGTTTACCAACATCTTGTTTGTTTGTTGGGTGAATATCTCTAGCATTACCAATATCTGTAGTGACGCTCATACCCGTATTAACAACCGTTTGCAACGTATAAGACTGTGCTTCTCTAAGTTCTGCCCATTTACTACCTACATTACTATTTCCTCCAAATTCATCATAAGTAGATAATTGCACAAAATAGAATGGAAAATCACCTTGATGCCATTTTGCTCTCCAATCTTCAATCATTAAAGGAAATGCTTTTTTGTATTGTTCTGCTCTACTAACATTAGCTTCACCTTGATACCACAATACACCTTGAAATGCATAAGGGATTAATGGGTTTATCATAGCATTATAAAGCAATGACGGGTAGCTATTTGGAGATACTTGGCTTCTTATTTCAACTACATTAAACTTCCATTGACCAGCTAAAGGAATTACCGTACGTTCTGTTGTTAATTTTAAATTTGAAACTTCTCCCCAAATACCGCCACCACCGGCATAATCAAAAATTTTGATGGCAATAATATTTTCTCCTTCTTTTAAAACTTGTTTAGGAATATTATAAGCTCTTTTTTCGTCGTATCTTTTGCTGGTTCCTATTAAGGTTCCATTAACATAAGTTGAATCTTGATCGTCTATTTTAGCTAATTCTAGAAACGCTTCTTTGCCAGCATCTTCTTTTAAAATAGTAATGGTTTTTCGCATCCAAACGGTTCCATCTAAATTAGGTAATTGTTGGTTTTCCCAAAGTTCTGGCGCATGCATTTCTGGCCAATTAACATCATTATATTCAATATTCTTATAAGAAGATTCATTTTCAGCTGACACTTTCGAACCTTGAATTTTTTCAACTTTATCAGTTATCAATTGCATTTGTTCTTCTAAAAGCGAATCAATATCAATATTTGGCATCTTAGCAATCATGTTTTTGAATTCATCACTTCCTTCAAAAGCCTCTCTACTCGTCCACGTTTCAACATGAGTCCCACCCCATGATGAATGAATAATGCCCACTGGAATATTAAGTTCCTTATATATTTTTTTAGCAAAGAAGTATGCAACAGCTGAAAAATCACCTACCGTCGTTTTATTACAAACTTGCCAGTTTCCTGATTTCAACTTTAATTTAGGTTTAGATCCCATATCCTTTTCAACTAAAAAATGACGAATCATAGGATAATTAGCATCCTTTAATTCTTCTTTAAAGTTCATGGCACTACTAACAGTAAATTCCATGTTTGATTGTCCACTACAAATCCAAACTTCACCAACTAAAACATTATTTAATTTAATTGTATTATTCCCTTTAACAGATAAAGTATAAGGACCTCCAGCTATTTCAGGCTTTAAACTCGCTTTCCATTCTCCTTTTTTATTAGCCTTTGTTTTTACTATTTGATTATTAAAACGAATAACTATTTTCTCGTTAGCATCTGCCAAACCCCAAACAGGAATTTGTTTGTCTCGTTGTAAAACCATACCATCTGAAAACAATAATGGTAATTCTACATTAGCATTACAATAAATACTTAGCGTTATAAAAAAAAGTGTGAAATATGTTCTCATCTGTTTATGTTTTTAATAAAAAGCAACCATTAATAACTAGTTAAGGATTGACTATTGGTGTATACTTAAAATTTTTATATGTCACAGCTCCTTCGCCTATAGAGCAAAGTCCTACACGTACTCCCATAAAACCGCCAAAGGCATTGTGATGAAACCCTGAGACTTCCAATGAGTTTTCAATCTTAATCCAGTTTTTACCGTCTGTACTATAAAATAGATCAACTGTGTTGTTAATACTTTTCATTCGTAAATATGTGTGCCCTTTTATTACATTTTTTTCGGTTGGAAATTGCCAACCATGTATGTTGGTTAAGATATTATTACTATCAGCAAAAACACCCGAATAAGCAATGTTATTATAAAAAAGAGTAAACCCGCCAATTGCATTTCCTTCTATAAGCAACTCTACTTCTACTGTATATGAATGATCTGTAGGCGTATAAAGTAACGGAGAACTATTACCTGCTATATCCCCTTTTGCTTTAACCAAAACACTATTATCTTTTACTTGGAATCTATTGATATCATACTCTCCAAAAAATCGCCATTGTGGTTTTAGTTTGTCTCCTTCAAAATTATCTTTAAATATGAAATTTGTATTAGACTCAACTAAATCTGTTTTTTTAATAGGCTTGATATCAGAACTATTTTCAGCTATTTTATACCAACCCTCTTTTGTCCATTCAATTGGAAGAAGTAATGTTTGACGCCCCATGTTGTAGAACCCTTTTTCATAAGCGTGATACATAATCCACCAGCGACCTTCTTTATCTTCAAATGGCGTTCCATGACCTTTAGACCACCATCTTTCATTACTGTTTTTGGTTCTCATAATTGGATTGAAAGGCGAGTTTTCCCAAGGACCAAAAACTGATTTTGACCGAGCAGAAATAATCATATGTCCTGTAGCAGGACCAGCTGTTCCTCCTTCTGCCACAGTTAAATAATAATAGTCTCCTTTTTTCATTAATTTGGGACCTTCCATACAAAAACACTCAATGGACCATTCTCGTGGAATTTCCCAACCATCATATGCATGTTTTGTTTCACCAATAACAGAAAGACCATCATCTGATAATGGAACATAACCTCCGTTTGCAGAGTATAAATAGCGCTTACCATGTTCACCAACAACGTGTCCTGGGTCGATATTTTTTAAATTTAAATTTATGGGATCGCTCCAAGGACCTTCTATAGAATCAGCCACTAAAACATATATTTCATCGTTTGCTGGAAAATATATATAGTATTTGTTTTTATATTTTACCAAATCGGGAGCCCAAACCGAACCAATATACTTATTCAAGGCATGAGTGACTGGTTCCCAATTTATTAAATCTTTAGAATGCCAAATTAATAAACCAGGGTAGTATTCAAATGAAGAGTGCACTACATAATAATTATCACCATCTTTTAATATACTTGGGTCTGGATAATCGCCTCCAAAAATAGGATTAGTATAATATCCGTTTCCTTTTATATTAGGAGTTGTTTGATATTGAGCATTTACCAAAAATGCCACTTGAAAAAACAATATGGTAAGTAACATTTTATTCTTGTACATAATAGTAATAATCAAAAAAATTAAGTAACATGTTTAACTTCTAAAAGAAAAAAATTTATTTTGTCTCGATTTTAAAAACAAAAGCTTTCTCATCTAATATTTGAGGTGGCGTTATTATTTTTAAGCCGCTTTGTTCATGTTTAAAATTAATTTCACCTCTATAGCCTAAAATAGATACATTTTTAATTGAAATTGAATTCTCCCCTAAGTTTTCTTTTGTAAAAGATGTTAAGTTTAATTCTAAGTTTTCACCTGGCCATCCTAAAACAATAGCATAAATAGTATTTCCTTTTCTTGTATAGCGAATATCTTGTGGTGTATACGTTATTTTATCTAAAAACATACCCGACTTTTCTTGTTTAGTAGGACCTTCTCCAAAAACTATCCAAGGACGAGAATCATAAATAGCTTCTCCATTAGTTTTTAACCAATCGCCTATTTCTAACAAAATATCTTGTTGATTCTGAGGAATAATGCCATTTGCCATTGGTGATACATTAAGCATTAAAGCACCATTTTTACTTACTACATCTGCTAAAACATGAATTATCTCATTAGCCTTTTTTAAGCCTAAAGTATTGGTATAACTCCAACTACCAACCGATACGGTTTCGTCTGTTAGCCAAAAATCTTTAGTTATTTTATTCATACGTCCTTTTTCAAAATCTTCAAGACTTACAGATTTTGGAAATTCCCCTTCTTTATGTGTAAAAACAACCTGTTTATTTTTTGCAACAGCATCATTAAAATAATATGTAACAAATTCTTTTCTATAAGACTCTGGTATTTTTTGAGTTTGACTATCAAAATAAATTAAATCTGGACTGTAATTATCAATCACTTCTTTCAGTTGTCCAATCCAGTCGTTATTAAACTTCTCTTTTGAAATATTACCATACATTTTCGCCAAAAGCGGATCTTCAGAAGATGTTGGTAATTTAGGGTTATATGGAAAATATGAGGTGTCGTTTAACCATTTTTCGGGTTGATTTTTAAATATCTGAAGGTTTCTCGCCATATGAAACGATGCTACAAATTTCATGTTCTTTTTCTTAATAGCAGCACTAAGTTCTCCTAGAAGATCTCTTTTTGGCCCCATATCAACAGCATTCCACGGATTAATTTTGCTTCCCCAGTTAGACCATCCATCATGATGTTCGGCAACTAAACCCGCAAATTTTGCTCCCGATTTTTCAAAAAGATCTGCCCATGCATTCGCATCAAACTTTTCAGCTTTAAACATAGGAACGTAATCATGATACCCAAATTTTGAATGCTCGCCATAGGTTTCTACATGATGCTTAAATTCATTAGAACCTTCTACATGCATATTTCTAGCATACCAATCGTTAGCAAATGCTGGAACCGACATAACGCCCCAATGCGCATAAATTCCGAATTTAGCATCTTTAAACCATTCGGCAGTTTCATCATATTTAGCTAAAGATTCCCAATTAGCCTCGTACTTTGGTGTAACTTTTTCTATTTTTTTTTCGTTAGTTTTTTTACAACTTATTAGTCCTAATAAAACAAAAGTTAAAGTGTATATTGTTTTTTTCATACGTATTCTATTTTTCTACCCAAACTGTTACACCACCAGATTTTACGATGTCTGTACCAATTAATATTTTAGATTTTTTTGATATTTCTAATTGATAATTATTTGACGAATAATTTACGGCTACCCAAAAACCATCTCTCCATTGTACATAAACACCTTCCGGGTAATTTTCTGTAGCTATATTTGCGTTATTATATACATGTCGTAAAACATCTTTTTCTAGTTGTGCATCATCCGTATCTACACCTATATAAGTTACTGTTCCTTTCCCAATTTTGTTAGTCACTACAGCTGCTGTGCCTGCATAAAATTGATTGGTATAAGTTGCCCATACATTTTCTGGTTTGTTGGCATTCACTAAATCTGCCCAATTATTCCAATAATACTCTGTGTTGTTATTTGAAATTGTGCCTTTCATATTTGGCAATAAATGATCGAAATAATCAATTTCAGCATCAATCAAAGGATATATTTTTTCAGCATATCCCGATTGAAATAAATGTCCATTTTTATCTTTAACACCTGTTCTTAAAGTTAGTACAAGGTTTCCTCCTTGCTTCACATAATTAGTCCATTTTGTAATTGTAGCATCATCAATCAATTCAAAAGCAGGAATGATTACGACATTATAATCGTTTAAATTATCATCATCATAAATAATATCTGAAGGCGCTCCAAACGATTTACTTATTTCTAAATATTTCTGAAAAAATGATAAGGTATTCCATTGGCTTGTTTGCCCTTGCCTTCCCATACTCCATAAATTATCGTAATTCCACAATAAAGCTGTTTTTCGTTTTTCTAATTCTGAAGGCTTTTTAGCTTTAGGATTATATGCATCTCGCAAAATTTTCATTTCATTTATAACCTGCTTATAATCTTTTCCACCTTGCGATAATGTAACGCCATCTAATGTTGTAATACCACTATGATACTGTTCTGCACTGTAATTTATTTGACGATACCGGTACGAACAAGCAAATGATAAATCGCCCCCAAAGCAATGGTACAACCACATGCGTAAAGCACCAGGTTGCAATAATGGGTTTATGTTTCCCCAATTAACAAAACCAGGTTGAAGTTCCATAACACCCGACACATCCTTTTCAGGTTTAAAGAAACTTAATGCAAACGAAAGTTCTTTTGGGTCTCCAAGTCTAAATCCGTTTTCACCAATATTAGCTTGCCCTTTGTTTGGGTAACTTGTAAAGGCATTAAAATCTAGTTTTTTTGTCCGTCTTGGATCTGCTCCGTAAGTCGTTGCGGTATAATTAGTAGTGATGTATTGATTTTTAGAAATTAACGGACGTAGTATATTTGCTTGAAAATCTAAAAAACTAGCTTGTGAATCTGCTGAATAACGTTTAAAATCTAACAACGCATGAGGATTAGCTCCCCACCAACCTACATGACTCGCATTGTGTATTTTAATTTGATTGAAATCTGAATATGTCTGACTCCAAAAAGCTGTTCCCCAAGCTATATTTAAAGCATCAACGGTTTTATATTTATTTTCTAACCATACTTTAAAAGCTTCGTGCGACGATGGACTGTAATCTTCTTTGGCTTCAGGTTCGTTATCTAATTGCCAACCAATTACAGAAGTATTTTTACCGTAGCGTTCTCCTAGTTTTGTTATTATTTTTTTTGAAAAATCTCGCCAAATTGGGTTGTTTAATGATTGTTGAGCTCTTGTACCATGTTCTGCCCGCAAATAATTAGAACCCATAGCATAAATTTCTGGGTATTTAATACCCATCCATACTGGAGAAATAGCTGTTGGTGTTCCTAAAATAACTTTTAGATTATATTTAGTTGCAAGGTTAATAACCTCATCTAACCATTCAAAATCATAAACACCTTCTTGTGGTTCCATGTTTATCCAAGCAAATTCTGCAAGGTGAATAAATTCAAAACCTAATTCTGATATATTTTTAATATCGCGTTCCCAGTCACTTTTATCCCAATGCTCAGGATAATAGTATATGCCCACAGACATTAAGTCTTCCTTTGGAAAGAAGTGAGGGACGTCCTGGGCAATAATACTCTGTGCTAAAATGAAGATTAAAAATGTTTTAAAAAATAGATATTTCATAAACCTAAATAGTATCGTTTTATTTTCATAGACAAAAATAATTTAAATAAAAGATTCTTATTTAATACTCCAAATAAGAATCTTTTAAACTAATTAACCCTATGTTATTAATTTAATCCTTCTAAAAGTGCATCAAGTGCTTGTTGATCAAATACGGTATTATCACTACGATCAAAAAGACCAAACCCGTTATTACCTATACTTCCTTCATCCCAATAAAAAGGTAATAAACCATTTGCTTTTGCTTGTTTTACAACATATTTTAAATAATAAGCTCTTGAATCTAAATGAAGTTGCAAATCATCACCTGTTAAAGTATTTCGTCTAATAGCTCCAAATTCTCCCAGTATAACAGGAATACCTTGATCTACAAACTTAGTTTTCATAGATGTAAAGTAATCATCTAAAGCAGCTTCTTCTCCCCATGTGGCATTTCGTTCTGTATTTATTGTTGAGTGATAACCTGCTCCCCAATAGTAAAACATATTACCCCAACTTTCATCTTCTGCCATACCCGCAAATTGCCATGGCGTATAGTAATGAATCTCTGCCATCATACGATTTGTTGCCGTATCAGTTGGTAATGTATTCATTAAATTATTTGTTAATTCTATATCTGTTTTAGGACCTTGAACCACTAAAGTTCTATAGGCATTTTTACCTCCTGTTGCTCTAACTGCATCTATAAATGTTTGATGATAAGAATTTAAAACACTCATTGCCGCAGCATCTTCTGCATCAGGTTCATTGGCACTTGCAAATAATAAATGCTCGTCAAAATCTCTTAAATGTGTTGCTATTTGTTCCCAAAATGCTTTTTGCTTCGCATTAACATTTACTTTATTAGCTTCAACAATATTATTTTCTAACCATCCATCATCCCAATGGATGTTTAATAGTGCATACATATCATTATCAATACAATATTGAACAACGTCCTTAACTCTTTCTAGCCATTCTGTTTTTATTTTTGCATTAACATCATCTGTTAAATATTGATCCCAAGAACAAGGTATTCTTATAGCATTAAAGCCATTTGCTTTAACAGCATCTATTAATTGCTTTGTAACAAGAGGGTTTCCCCATGCTGTTTCACTTCCTGTTGCTTCTAAACTATTACCAATATTCCAACCTAATGTTATGTTTGCAGCAATTTCTGCTGCTGTGCTACTCATACCTGTGGCATCTGCAGGAATAGGGTTTATATTATAATCTGGATAAATACCATTTGCTGAAGGTACTCCTGCTTGATTTACTGTTATTTTTACAGCGGAAACATTATTTGCATTTACAGTAATTTCCGTTGAACGTCCTGCAATACTAGTGTTTTCTGACGCTGTAATGTTAACTACGGTAGTACCTGATGCACCTGAGTTTTTGCTTAACGTTATCCAGCTTGTTCCTGAACTGCTAATGACCCATGAATCTACATTAGTAATAATCGTTACATCCTCATTACTTTCTGTATTATCAAAATCTATACTATTTGTATTGGTAGTTAGCGCATAAATAAAAACTGGATCTGGTTCTTCATCTGAAGGACTGCTTGAGCTACAAGCAAAAAACACAATGAGCATGAAGCTAACGACAATACTATTTATTATTTTATGATTCAATGTTTTCATATTACTCTATAGTTATTTGAATTTCTTTTTTAATACCTCTAGAAGCGTTTCCTATTTTAATATTATATACGCCAAGTTCAACTAGCCATTCTTTTTTCACTTCGTTATAATAAGCTAATTCTTTAACAGGTACTTGAATGATTACATTTTCTGAAGCATCACTTTTTACAAATACTTTTTTGAAACCTTTTAATTCTTGAGCCGCTTTTTCTACATAAGATTCTGGATCTGAAATATATAATTGAGCTACCTCTTTTCCATCTACATCTCCTGCATTCTTTATATTAAAAGTAACTTCTATAATTTCATTTTCTGAATAACTTTCTTTATCTGTTTTTAAATCTGAAAACTCAAAATTTGTATATGATAATCCGTATCCAAAAGGATAAAGAGGTTCTATATTTTTTGTATCGAACCAACGGTAACCAACTAAAATACCTTCTGTATAAGTAACCGATTCATCACCAGGAAAACTATGTGTTGCATGTGCTGGCGAATCTTCTATTTTTTTAGGCATGGTCCAAGGTAATTTACCTGATGGATTAACGGTACCTAACAAAACATCGGCTAAAGCATTTCCACCTTCAGAACCATTAAACCAACTCCAAACTAATGTTGGCGATTTTTTGCTAATATCAACAATGTCAAATGGAGCACCTGCAATCATCACAACAATGGTATTAGGATTGACTTCTCTAACTTTATTAATTAATTCTTCTTGTGCGAAAGGTAATTCTAAACTTCTACGGTCTGATGCTTCGGTTTCATAATCGCGATTAGAACCAGCAAAAATGATAACCATATCTGATTTTTTTACAGCATCAATAGCTTCTTGCAATTTAGTAGCATCTAATTCATCAATAGTCACGGGGCCATTTAAGGTAATATCACCTAACTTCCCTTTTTTCTTATCATCATAACGTTCTAAATAACCTTCTGCATAATTGATGGTAATAGATTCTGGTAATCTATTTTTTAAACCGTCTAAAGGCGTTACTTCTCTTTTTGTTTTTACACCAGCTCCAAATCCGCCTAACGCATTTTTCTTAGTGGCATTATTTCCAATAACAGCAATAGACTTTATACCTTCTAGTTTTAAAGGCAATACATTGTTATCATTTTTTAACAACACAATAGATTCCGCAGCAATATCATACGCATCTTTATAATGCGCTTCTGTTGCAATACTACCTTTTACACGATCTTTACCATCAATAGCTTTCACTTGGAACAATACGGTTAAAATACGTTTTACATGTTTATCAATTTCTTCTTCTGAAATATCACCAGCTTTTGCCGCAGCAATTAATTTATCTGCTAACAAGAATTCATTAAAATTTGTTGTAGGTGTTCCCATTTCAATATCCAACCCGTTTTCAAGAGTTTTAACTGTGGTATGAACCGCAGCCCAGTCTGAAACTACAACACCTTTAAAGCCCCATTCATCACGCAACACTTTATTCAACATATAATCATTCTCACATAAATACTCGCCTCTAAATTTGTTATAAGCCCCCATTAAACTATATGCGTTCGCTTCTGTTACAGCAGCTTTATACGCAGGCAAATAAATTTCACGTAGTGTACGTTCATCAATTTGAACATCTACAAAATCACGATTAGTTTCCTGATTATTAGCAGCATAATGTTTTACACAAGCCATCACATCATTATCTTGTAAACCAATAATAAGGGGTACCGATATTTTTTTATTTAAGAACGGATCTTCTGTAAAATACTCATAGGTTCTTCCTCCTAGTGGCGTTCTAATAATATTAATTGCAGGAGACAGTAACATGTCTTTATCTCTAGCTCTCAATTCTTGACCAACACTATTTCCAAACACATAGGCTAAATCTATATTCCAAGTGGCTGATAAACCTCCGCCTGCAGGATAGTAGGTTGCAAAATCATTATCCCAACCAGCTGCTGCCCAAGAATCACGTGAAATTTCTTCACGAACACCTAAAGGGCCATCGGCCATTTTTAATTCAGGAATACCTAAGCGTTCTACACCACCTGTAGAGAACATACTATTACCATGTAGCATACCTATCTTTTCTTCAAGTGTCATTTGAGATACCAAAGAATCAATCTTTACTTCAAATTTTGAAGCATCAAATGCTTTTGGTTGATATGTTTTTTCTGAAGGATTTATTACTTCAGCTGTAGCTGAATCATTTTTAACTTCTTGCTTACAAGACTGAAGCGAAAAAAGCAACCCTATTGTTGTTACTACTAATATATTTTTCTTCATTTATATTTTTTTTTAATTTCACTAATTGATTATTCTATAATTTAATAGTTTGTTTACTTCCATTATAATTAATAGAAATTCCAGTTGCATCATAATCAAATGCTTTAGGATTATCTTTATTAACAGTAATAATTATAAATTTTCTACTAGTAAGCATGCCTTTAAATTCACCTTTACGATCTCCTATTGTTAAGGTTTTGTCTGTTTCGTTATAATTAAAAGGAATTTTAGCAAAGTTTCCTTTTTCATAATTATAGTTTACACTTTCATCTTCATATAATTCAAATGCACCATTTTGACCTTGATACACATATAAAACGATGGTATCTGCAGTTTTCTCATCTGTATATTGAATTTCTGGTCCTACAGGAATTATAGCACCTTCTTTAATAAATAAAGGAATTTTTTCATAAGGCGCGTCAACAGTAAGTTTTTGACCTCCGTTTATTTTTTCACCTGTATAGAAATCATACCAGTTAGATCCAGAAGGGAAATACACGTCTCTGTTTTTAGCTCCATAAGAATAAACAGGGTTTACCATAATGGATGGACCAAACATAAATTGATCACTTACATTTTCTACCGTTTTATCGCTAGCAAAATCCATTATTAATGGACGCATAATAGTATAATCGTCAAAATATGTTTTACCTGCCAATGTATATATGTATGGCATTAAACGATATCTTAAGTTGGTGTAATATAAGATAGACTCATATGCAGGGTGTCCTTTTGGAGCAATATTCCAAGCTTCTCTAAATGGAAACTGTCCGTGTGATCTAAATAAAGGTGCAAATGCTCCAAATTGATACCAACGGGCATTTAACTCTCTCCATTCTTTATAATCGGCAGATTCTTTTCCATTTATGTCATATTGTTGTTGTGCTGCTACATATCTATCTTCTACACAAAAACCTCCAATATCCATGGTCCAATACGGAATACCACTTACTGCAAAATTAAGTCCTGCTGAAATTTGCGCTTTCATATCTTCCCAACGTGTTGCAATATCACCACTCCAAGTTGCTGTAGAGTAACGTTGTAATCCTGCAAAACCAGATCGTGTTAATAAAAACACACGTTTATCTGGAGCAACATCGCGTTGTCCGTTATAAATAGCTTCTGCATTCATTAATGCATAGGTATTAAAATATTCTGCAGATGGACCTAAAGCAGTTGGACCTTGTAATGATTTACGGTACTCCATATCTGTACAATCTAATACGTTTGGCTCACTTGCATCCATCCACCAAGCATCAATATTTAATGGGTAGTAGTGTTCGTAAATTTGATTCCAAAATAATTTTCTAGCATCTTTAGAATAAGCATCGTAAAAAGAACCAATATAACCTGGACCTACCCAGTCTCTAATGCTGTCTTTAATGGCTTGTTGGTACATCCAACCTTTTTCATCAAATTCTTTAAAATGTTCTGTGTTTTGATAAAATTTAGGCCAAACAGAAATCATCATTTTTCCGTTCATGGCGTGTATAGAATCAATCATTCCTTTTGGATCTGGAAAACGACTTTTATCAAACTCATGACTTCCCCATTGGTCTTCTTCCCAGTGGTTCCAATCTAAAACAATATTATCGATAGGTATATTACGTTCTCTAAATCCTTTAAGCGCTCCTAATATTTCATCAGACGTTTTATAACGTTCTCTACTTTGCCAGTATCCCATTGCCCATTTTGGCATAATAGGAGATTTACCTGTTAATGTTCTGTATCCTTTAATAACATTATCCATGTCGTCACCAGCTACAAAATAATAGTTTAGGTTTTTGTTCATTTCACTCCACCAAACTTGTTGTCCTTTTTCTTCATTCAGCTCTGGAGTTCTAACACGTAATCCACAGTATGATTTTCCGCCGTTTGGTTTCCATTCTATTCTTATTGGTACGCGTTTACCAACTTCTAGGTCTACTAGAAATTTGTATGCATTAGGATTCCATGCTGTTCGCCATCTTTCTTTTACCACTAATTTATTATCTACATACACTTTTACGTATCCTGCATAGTATAATATGAATTTGTGTAAACCAGATTCTGATGCTTCTATTTCACCTTCATATAAAATTTCTGCATTTTTAAGCGGGAAATCTTTAGGTAGGTTTAATATGCTTTTTTGATTTTCGAAGTAGACAGAAGGTTCTTTTCTAACCAGTTTTTCACCACCTTCTTCTGGAGCTTCGTACGTACCTGTTAAGTTACCTAGATTCCCATCTTTGTCGTATAATTTAAATACGTTATTTAATTGTTTGTATGGTCTACTATCTCCAAATCTACTTAAAGAGTAGCTATCCCATAATAGGCCGTAGTTTTTATTAGAAACTATAAAAGGAACAGAAACTTTCGTGTTGTACTGAAATAATTCTTCACTTTTTCCTTTATAGTTGAATTCGTCTGCTTGATGTTGACCTAGTCCATAGAAAGACTCATCTTCGGGTGATTTAAATATTTGACGAATTGAATATGCTTGTGTTTCATCAGCTTGGTATGGTGTGAATGTTTTTCCTCCACCATTTTGTTCTGCCAATATTGTTTTACCATTAGTATCTTTAAATGTAATTCCTCCATCTAATTTAGAAACAAATACATTTAATTTAGAGGTTCCTAAAATTATCGAGTCGTTTTGTTCATTTACCGTAAAAGGAACCGTTCCTATTTCTGGTACAATAATTAAACTTGAATCTTTTCGAAATTCGTTTTCAGGAGTAGCAGAAATATGAATTATTTTTTCTCCCAAAACCTTTAAGCTTAATTTTTTAGCTTTACTAGTTTCGTTTGATTTAATAGATACAATTATACCTTTATTAACTTTTTCATACTGTTTTGGTTTTGATTCGCATGAAGCTAATATTAGTATAGAAAATAGACTTAAATAGATGTGGTTTAATTTCATTTAAATTTAAATTTATAGGATGTCTAATAGTTATTTATATAAAACTTAAAATAGCAGATATTCATTTGCTACACTAGGCACTAGCTTGGTTAATATGTTATTAAAAGCTTGCCTTGTTGCATAATTATATCGTAAATATTTTATAGTTCCTTGTCCTGTTTCTGGATTAAAAGAAGCTAATTCATCGGCTAGATAATACGTGTTTTTATAATCTTCAAAATCCTTACTAATGTCTGGTGGTGTATTTAGTGTATTATTATTTTGAACTTGTGCCATTGAAACACTTGCACATAATAACAGACTTAATAATGTAAAAAGTCTATTGAAATTTATTTTACTTTTTTTGAACATACTGAATATTTAAATGCTGTTATTAGTCTTAATAACTGCGTTAAGATTAACGAAACATAATTAGATATCTAAGATAATTTAAATTTGGAGTAATTTTGTATTACCCAATTTTAGATTGTAACAAAATTTATAACACTCGCTAAATAAAAATCACTGTACTTAAAATAAGTACAGTGATTTATTTATATATTAAACTTCTGGAACAAATATCCAAGTTATCCAGAATGCATCTTCACCTGAAAGGTCCGGATCTCTTTCTGCTTGTAAAAGCAATGCGTTTGGTTCTATTTTAAAAGTTTGAATCACTGTCCAGTCTGCAACAGCAAAATCGGCAGTCCATGGATGTAACAGTTCTGCTGTAATCGTTAGTTCACCATCACTTACACTCCAGTTTCCGTTTAAAACTACTGAACCAGTATCTGTTAATTGATTAACAACCATAGTACCATCAGTATTAAAAGTCATATCGCCATAATCTACACCTGCATCACCAGCAGCATAATGTTCTCCTGGTAGCGGATTCCAAGCCCATGAAGCATAATCTGAAAATACAATTGGCCCTTGTAAAGCACCATAACTTGTTGTTACATCATACGTTCTGTTAGCATCTAATTTCCAAGTATTCCCTGTTAAAATAGATTTAATTTCTGCGTTTGGATCGGCATTTGGATCTTCTAGAACAAAATGGAATACCATATATTCACTCTTAACTTCATCGCGTTTACCAAACCAAATATCTGTAACTGAAGTACCCGTTAAACCTGTTTTTAAAATTTTCCATTCATTTTCAGCTGTTGTAGACACTGTTGCCCATGAGCTTCCTATTGGAAAGGAAGGTGTAATATTGGTAAATGAAATAACATTGGTTCCATCTGTAGACGTTGTATACGTACCAGCAGCTTCAACGCCATTACTATCAATGGTGGCTACAGTACCATCATCTGCAAAAGTTATTTTATTATTTATAACTGTAGCTTGATCACTTGCAACATATCCGGTCCATCCTGCAGCTTCATAATCTTCTACAGAATTCCAATCATTTAATAAGGTTCCATTTAAATCTGTCCAGTTGAATGGTGTATCTGGACTAAGATGCCATGTTTTTGATGTTGTTGATGTTACCGACAATAAATCATCAACAGTACCTCCATTTAAGTCAATTGAAGGATTAGGATCTGGTAAATCTTCAGGCACCCAATTATCGCTATATTCTTTAGTAATAAAGTTGAAGACTAATGTTGCGGCACCATCACAACTATCTTTTCTTAAAAAACCTAATTGCAATGAGTTTTCAGTTATAGAAAAAACTTTCATGCCTCTCCAATTATCTACACAAGCATCATTTTCATTTGAATGTAAAATAGTAGCATCAGAAGTTGTAAGCGTCTTGGTATCAACATCTAAAAAGTATGTACCCGATTCTTCACCGTAACTTGGAATCATTAAATGATTTGTTGTTAAAAAAGGCCCTCCATCTAAACTAAAAGTCATACTTCCATAATCACCTTGGGCAGCAATCCATTCGTTTCCTTTCCACTCTGGACTCCAATTCCAACAATCTTCACCATAACAACCTTCATCACCACCTTCTAACCAAGCGTTATCGGTACCATAAAAATACATAGGGCCTCCAAAAAATTTCGAATCGCCATTAGCATCTAAATCTAATACCCATGTTTTAGAATTACCAACACCACCAGAAAGTAAATTCCATAATGGGTCGTCCACATAACTTAAATTATCATCTGTTACAGTAATTGTAACGGGGTCTAACTCGACAATACCTCCTGCTGTTACTGCCGAAATGTTTATTGTATAATCTCCTTTAAAAGCATATTTAACTGTTTCAACCTTTTTATCAGATTTTCCAGTTCCATATTTCCATGTTAAAATAACACCATCTGTCTTATTAGTCATGATTACAGTATTCCCTCCTGGATCTGCAGTGAAATCTTGAACAATTTCAAAATCTATTTCAGATTTATCAGGCGAATTACCAAGTGAATACTTTTCAGCCTCACAAGATGTTATTAGGAAACCTATTCCTAACATCAAAAATGATGCAATTAATATTTTTATATTTTTCATTTTTAAATATTTAGTTTAGTTAAAAATTACCAACCAGCATTTTGCTGTAAAACATTATTAGATAATGTAATTTGCGTCTTAGGAATTTGTTGTAACCCTTGTGTTGTCTCAATTTTTCCTGAAGAAATAACCTTAACATCGTCAATACCTCCAGTTAACAGCGTAGTCGTTTCTGCAATTGTTGATGCTGCAGTAACAACCCCCTGACGTAATAAATCCCAGTATCTAACACCTTCTAAAGCAAACTCTAAATGTCTTTCTGTCATAATCTTTTCTTGAGAAACAGTAGATGCAACAAAATTTTCTTTATAAGCGCGTTGTCTTACGGCATCAAAATAAGTTTGCGCATTAGCACTTCCTAATTCAGCTGCCATTAAAAGGACATCTGAATATCTCATAACGATGTAATCTTGAAATTGGCTAATTTGAAAACTAACACCACCTAAATCGGTTACAGTACTATTTCCATCAATGTCAGACATTGGAGTATACTTTTTATTATAATAGCCTGTATATTCACGTTGGCTATTAATTTTATCAAAAACTATTTCTTCTTCATCAACTCCAATCATTGTTGCTACTTGTCTAGTATCATTTTCACTATAAGCATTCCATAATTTTGAATTTACAGTAATTCCCCATCCGTTTCCGTAAGGGTAAGATGTAAACTCTCTCATACCAAACATTACCATCCAATGGTTACTGTCTGTATTTCCGTCATAATCACTTGTGTAAGTGTACTTAACAGAAAATACTATTTCTTCATTAGCTTCTCCAGCATAATTATCTAAAGATGCTGCTGGCCAAAGTGTTGAAAAATCATTAACTAAACCATGTCCACTTGCTGCAATAACATCTTCTAAATGCCCTAAAGCTTGAGATTTAGTAACCAACCCTACTAAATCTGACTTGCCGTAGTATCCTGTATAATATAAATACACACGACCTAATAATGACTTAGCAGCCCATTTAGTAATACGTCCACTATCTACTGAATTGTAAGTTACACTCGATAAATTTTCTGCTGCAAATACTAAGTCTTGTGCTATTACAGCATAAACGTCGTCTGGATTTGCTTGTGGAATATTTTCTATAGAAGGCTCTGTTAATAATGGAATATTCCCCCATAAACGTACCATTTCAAAATAAAGATAAGCTCTTATGAATTTAGTTTCAGATTCATAAGTCTTTCTTAAATCATCATTACCTTCCCAATCAATTCCATCCATTTTAGAAAGGAAAATATTGCAACGAAATAATGCTTTGTAATAAGCTACCCAATTATAGTTTAATAAATCTACATCTGATGGAGAACGTGTAATATCAAATTCATCTACAGCAGCAAAATTATAGCCATCTGATGCACCAGTTCCTCCAAAACAATCATCAGACATGACTTCACTAGCAACTGGAAAACTCATTCCTCCAATACCTCCCGTAGCAACTTGTAGCCCATCATAGCAACCAACTAATGCTGTATAAGCATCATCTGTATTTGCATAAAAACTTGTATCTGTTAAATCTGTTAAAGGTTCTGTTTCTAAACTACAAGAACTTAGAGTCAATAAACCTAAAAATAATATGTATAAATATATATTTTTCATTTTCTATATTTTTTTAAAGTTTAACGTTTAATCCCATCATAATCGTTCTTGGTCTAGGATAGTATCCTACATCAATACCCGATGCAAAATCATCTGTACCAAATCCAATTTCTGGATCCATACCATTATACTTGGTAAAAGTGTAAAGGTTTAATACCGATACATAAACTCTAAATTCGCTAGCAAAAAATGGTTTGCTTTGTTTTAATTTAGCTAAGTCTAAACCTATAGTAATATTACTTAGTCTTAAGAAATCTCCATCTTGAATATAAAGGTCTGAAAACTGTGTAAAGTTTCTGTTATCTTCAGTCACTCTAGGTATAGTATTTGAAGAGCCCTCACCATGCCAACGATTTAAAATAGCAGTAGTATAGTTTCCGTAAGCACCAGATTGATCTCTATATGATTGTACTATTTGATTCCCTACAACTCCATTTGCGGCAATAGAAAAATCTAAAGCATTATAATTTCCAGAAATAGATAACCCATAAGTTAAATCTGGATTAGGATCTCCAATCATAACTTTATCTTCATCTCCTATTGAACCATTTCCTGATATATCTTGGTAAATAATATCTCCAGGTGCAGCATTTGGTTGTATTCCATAATCAGTAACCTGTTGTTGATTTTGAAATACACCACCTGTTTTTAAACCCCAAAAATAACCTAACGGCAATCCGTCTTGTGCTCTATAAAACTCTGGTGCATTGTTATATAGCTGATTTGTTTGTCCGTGAACAATACCATCAGCAGTAGGTATTTCTCCAACTTCATTTTTATTATATGCCCCATTTGCAGCTATATTAAAATTAAAATCACCAATACTTTGTTGATAATTAAAGGCTAATTCAACACCCGTGTTAACAACATTACCTCCATTAATAAAAGCAGCATCAGCACCTGCTGTTGCTAAAATAGGAGGCAAAATCAACCAATCTTTATTTGTTTTTTCATACCAATCAAAATTAACAGTTAAAGCATTGTTAAAAAACCTGGCATCAAACCCTATATTGGTTTGTTCTGATGTTTCCCATTTTAAAGCTGGATTAGACAATCTATATTGATAAGCACCAGGAGTTAATACACCTTCTTCGTTTCCAAAAGTATAATTTGTGGTTTTAGTTTGTATAGGTGCTAAATATTGATAAGCTCCTGCATTTTGATTACCAACTTGCCCCCAACTAGCCCTTAATTTAAAAAAGCTTATTATTTTTGAATTGCTTAAAAAGTTTTCATTTGTTGCAACCCAACCTGCAGAAACCGAAGGAAAATAACCCCATTGATTATCTGGATGAAAGGTTGAAGAACCATCTGCTCTAAATGTAGCATTTAGCAAATACGTTTCTTTAAAATCGTAGTTTAACCTTCCAAAGTAAGACAATCTTTTATCATTATAAGCACTACCATTTGGGCCTCCTATTCTAGTTCCATCACTATTAGTAGTATTATCTAACCAAGCATGTTCTAAATCGCTAAAAGTAACATCGGTATTACTCGCTCCAATAGATGTTCCATCTGAATTTATTGATGATGAACCCAACATAGCTTTAAAATGATGATTCTCTGCTACATCAAATTTATAAGTTAATAAGTTATCAAATGTTAGCGTTTTACCTTTACTCATATTTTGATTAACTCTATCAAATGCATTGAATGAATAAACAGATAATTCATATTCAGGACTGTATGAATGACCTCCGTTAGCATAATAATCTAATCCTAAAGATGTTCTTATTGTTAAATTTTTGGCTAACTCAATTTGAATATAAACATTACCTAATAATTTTTGAGTATCACTCTCATTCTGATTATTATATACCATTGAAGCATAAGGATTTGAAACACCTGCCAACCATGGCTCACTATTATTAGTAGTATTATAAAAATCGCCATTATCATCATACATTGGCAATAATGGTGTTGCTTGAAAAGCACTTCTTAAAGAGTTGTTATACTGATTACCAACACCAATACCGCTTCTATTAATATAAGCAAAACTTAAATTTTCGCCTATTGTAACAACATCATTATATAATTTATGTTCTGAATTAAACCTAAAATTATAACGTTCATAGTTAGATAAATCTTTACCACCAACAATACCTTCTTGTCCTAAGTAAGATAAAGATGTTGAATAAACCGAATTTTCAGATCCACCAGAAGCACCAATCGAATAGTTTTGGGTAGCAGTATTATCTACAAACATTTCATCCATCCAGTTTGTGCCTTTTCCTAAACCAGCTATTTCTTCGTTTGTGAAATATGGATTTTTACCAGAATTCATAGCTGCTTCATTTAACATGATAGCATATTCAGTAGCATTTAATAATCCTACTTTTTTTGGAGCAGATTGTAAACCATAATATTGATTGAAAGTAATTTTAGCTGCTGTACCTCTTTTTCCTTTTTTTGTAGACACTAAAACAACTCCATTTGAAGCTTGCGCTCCATAAATAGCAGCAGAAGCAGCATCTTTTAAAACAGATATAGATTCAATATCAGAGTTATTTAAGTATGAAATATCTCCTGTAAGTATACCATCTACTACGTATAATGGTGTACTTCCTCCTGTAGATCCTACACCTCTAATTACCACTTTTAAGCTTTCCCCAGGTTGCCCAGAAGTTGATGTTATTTGAACCCCTGGCGATTGCCCTTGTAATGCTTGAAGTGCATTAACCGCACTCATTTTTTCAAGGTTTTCGCCACTAACTTGTACACTTGCACCAGTTACAAGGGCTTTCTTTTGAGTACCGTAACCAACAAGTACCACCTCTTCTAGAGAAGCAACATCTTCCTGTAGTGTAATACTTAAATTAGTTTGTCCGTTAACAGAGATTTCTTGTGTTATAAAACCAATATATGAAATAACTAAAACGGCATTTTTATTTGAAACAGTTAAAGAAAAGTTTCCATCAAAATCTGTTTGAGCGCCATTTGTTGTTCCTTTTTCTAAAATACTCGCTCCAGGTAAAGGTTGTCCATAAGCATCTATAATCACACCTTGCACACCCAATGTTTGCAATTTATGTTCTCTAACATCTGTTTCGTTAAATATTTCTTTAGGAGTATTAGGCACTTCGCTTTTTAATAAAAATATTTGTCTGTCAACAATATTATAAGACGTATTTGTATTTAAAAATACTTTGCTTAAAACAGTGTTAATAGATTCTTTTTTTACATTAATAGAAATACTACGTTTAAGATTTACATCTTTTATTTTGTAGACAAACCTAAACTCACTTGAGCTTTCAATTTTATCTATAAGTTGACTAATAGTTACATCATCCAAGTTTAAAGAAATTTTCGCTTTTTGTGAATACGAGGTGTTGGCTTGAAGGGTAAAGAATACAACAAATATAAATAGTGCACTTAGCTTCATCTTTAAATCGAATTTTAAGAATAATGGATGATAGCTTCTTTTCTTGTTAAGAAGTTTTTTCATACTTTTAAAAAGTTTAATTGTGGTTAATAGTTTAGTTTAATCACATCTTTTAAATGAATCGGGAAATGTGTCACCATTTTCCGATTTTTTTTTGCTCTATTATTAAGTAATAAGCAGAAGATATGTTTGTTTAGTTTACTTCTTTTTAGGTCATTTACATCATAGGCTAAAACATTTTTATTTAATTAATTAATATTTTATTGTCAGTTATTGTATAATCAATATCATAAGTAATTTTAAAATACTCAAGTATTTTTTCTAGAGGTTCATTTCTAAAACTGGCATTAAATTTTTCATTAGTGAGTACTGTATTATTAATAACAATATCTACGTTGTATTGTCTTTCTAATTTTTTAAGAATGTTTTCAAAAGTGATATTTCTAAAAACTAAACCTCCATCTATCCAAGAAGTATAAATGCTAGTTATTACAGGCTTAGTAGATATGCTACTATTAGCATTTTTATTATAGCTTCCTTTAAAACCAGGTTTTAATATCGTACTATTGTTTTTATCTTTTTCTGTATATAAATTAACCGAACCTTCAACTAAAACAACATTTGTTTCAACATCTTCAGGATAGCTAGATATATTAAATTGTGTACCAATAACTTGAACATTTAAAGCATCCGATTTTACTATAAACGGATGATTGACATCTTTTGATACATTAAAAAACGCCTCTCCTTTTAAAAAAACTTGACGATTTTGTCCTTTTATAAATTTTACAGGATATTTTAATGAGGTACCTGCATTTAAATGTACATTAGTACCATCAGACAACAAAATTTCAAAACGTTTTCCATATGGCACAGTTAAAGTATTATATACTAAAACTTCTTTTTCAACGTCATTACTATATACTAATTGCGTACCACTTTGTGTCCCTACAATATTCCCTTTTGAATCTACAAGTTTAGACGAACCGTCTTCATTTATTACTTGAACAGACCCATTTTCTAATTGAAGTGTTATATTTTCATTAGGCGTTTCTACAACTCTATTTTCATTTAAAAAACCTGTTTGATACATATAACCCAAACCTAAAAACACAACAATTACAGAGGCGTATTTAAACACTCTTAAAAAGTTTAATTTTTTCACTTTTTTATCGTTATTGGTTATTTTGCCTTCAAGACTTTTATAAACTCTTTCTGTTTCAATTTGCTTGTATATCGCAAATTTATCTCGAATGTTTTTTTGATTTATAATTTTGTTATAAAGCGCTAAATTTTCATCATGTGCTAACCAATCATCAAGGATAACCTTTTCGTCTTCAGAAACAGTCTTTGCAAGAGATTTAAAAATTAACTCCGCTATTTTGTATTGAGTTGGGATTTTTTGAGTCATTAGTAATGTGATAAAATTGCATTATTATATTTAGTAATGTCTTAAAAATTTAAACTTAATTTTACTAAAAAATCAATTTAAATCAACAAGCACTAATAATATGACTGAAATAAAAGTGTTTTGGGTGGAAAAAAAATTAAAAAAAAATCAAATATTAAAGAGAAGCTAATAATATTTGATGCAAAGGATAATTTTTTAGGTAGGATTTTAATAACTCAATGGCTCTAGCTCGTTGAGATTTTACGGTGTTTAAACTTATTTGAAGGTCTTCAGCAATGTCTTTATATTTTAAACCTTCTAAACAAGATAATTCAAACACTTTTCTACATTTTTTGGGTAAAGTCTCTAAGGCTTGAAATAAAATAGCATGGGTTTCTTCTTCAATTATAAATTGATCTTTTAAAGTTGTGGCATCGTGTTTTTCAATATCTAGACGCACAAACTTCTTTTCTTTTTTAAGATAATCTAATGAAGCATTGCGAACCATTGTATATAAATAAGATTTTAAATTATTTATCTTATCTGCTTTATCCCGCTTTTGCCAAAGTTTTAATAATACATTTTCAACAATCTCTTCGGCTTCATAACCTTCTGCTACATAATTTAATGAAAATGTATATAATCTGCTATAATACGTGTCAAAAATAATTTTAAATGCATTTGTGTCACCCTTTTTTAAAAGTGATAAGAAAGGCTCCGAATTATCTTTATTATTTTTTTTCAACAAAATTATTTACTTAATAAATCGCAAAACAATTAAAATTAAATGATTTTTTTTATAAGTTAAGGTTCGTTTTACCAAAAGCAGATTACTTATAATTTATAGCTTTATAAGCTATTTAATGAAATTTCTATTATTAGATTTTATAAATCTATAACTTTTCTTTCTATGTTACTTTTTAATGCAGCTTCAATAATTTTAATAACTCGCATACCCTCAATAGCAGTAACTGGAACAATCTTTTTATTTCGGATAGCATCATAAATACTATCATAATATTCCATATAATTACCCTTTAAAGAAACAATATATTCTTTTATAATTTTTCCGTCTTTTTGAGTATGTAATAACCCTTTATCATTATCAGATTCTGTTCCCCAACCAATTGTATTAGGCATTTTTCCGGCTTGAAGCTCTTTTTCTTGAACATCAGCTTTTGTTTTTATAAAGGAACCTTTTGTACCGTGTAAAATATTTCCAGGTAAAGGTTCACGGACATAATAACTTGATTTGAGAATGACTCTATGTGATGGATAAAATAATTTTAAATCGAAGTAATCACCAACTTTTGAGTTTGGACGGTAGGAATCTAAATCAGCAAAAACAGCATTAGGCATACCAAACAATACTAAAGATTGATCGATTAAATGCGAACCTAAGTCATACATGCTTCCAACTGCTGCAGATGGGACTTCTTTATGTGTTTTATAACTTAATACGGGGTCGTAACGATCATAATGAAACTCAGCTTCAACAATATTTCCTAATAAACCGTCATTTAATACCTTTTGTACCGTTTTAAAATCACTGTCATATCTACGATTGTGATACACAGAAATAATAACATGTTTTTCTTTGGCTAATTGAATTAATTCTTCAGCTTCTGCAACCGTTGCTGTAAATGGTTTTTCTATTATTACATGTTTCCCTGCATTTATAACCTTTTTTGTAAAATCATAATGTGTAATATTTGGGGTATTAACAACAACTAACTCAATATTATCATCAGCAAGTAAATCGTCTAAACTTCTAAAGATTTTTGTGTTTGGATATCTTTCTTGGGTTTGATTTTTTGTTCTTTCAAAAACACCATATAAATTAAATTTTGGGTTTACTGAAATGAAAGGAGCATGAAAGACATGACCACTCATTCCATACGAACATAGAGCTGTATTAATTGGTTGCATATATATATTTTCAAGTTCTGATAAAAATACAAATAATTTTATGTTCTATTAGCTGTAGGTTTAATATCTGTTAAATTTGCTATTTTTATTGGGTTGCCAGTCTCTATACTTTTTCTAGCTGCTATTCCTATAATTGCAGACATAACACCATCTCTACTTCCAGCAGCTCTTTTATAAGGGTCTTCCGTTGTAGGTGTTTTAAATATTTTATCATGTAAACGTTTGTCTCCACCACCATGACCACCTCTTTCGTATGGTACTTTTAGCGTTTCAAAGTCTTTCCATAATTTATGCACAATTATAGTTTCAAAGTTGGCTTTTTCTAAGGCATTTTGTTCCATTTCTTTAGCATGCATTTCGGCTTGATTAACCGAAGTGTTTGTGTTGTATGGAATGTCTAATGACGCTTCAATTCTACCTTCTGTTCCATTAAAAGCAATTCTCCAACCTTCAAAAGGTGAGTAAGTAGTTAATGAATAATTAACCGATACATTATTAGCATATTTAATTTGGGCAGACATTTTATCATAAATATCAATTTCTTTTCTAAATAAACAATTATCTCTAATGTAACCATCATGTTGTTCGTTAGCAACATAAAGATCCATTAATCTCTTATTTTTAGTTATATCGTAATAATACTCACAATTAGCTTTATACCCGCAGCTTCGACAATTAGCACCTCTAAAATCACCATTTTTTCCGTAATGCTCTAAATCTCCATATGCAAACACTTCTGTAGGATCTGAATCTAACCACCAGTTTAAGAGATCGAAATGATGTGTTGCTTTATGAACCCATAAAGATCCTCCTTTATCTTTTTGACCATGCCATCTTCTAAAATAAGATGCACCATGATACGTGTTTAAATACCAGTTAAAATCAACAGAAGTAATTGTTCCAATAGTGTTGTTTGCTAACAACTCCTTAATTTTAGTACTATACGGACTCCATCTATAATTGAAACCTACTATTAATTTTTTATTAGATTTTCGTTCGGCATTTAAAATAGCTTGTGCTTTACTTTCATCAGTTGTTAATGGTTTTTCGGTAAGTACATCACATCCAAATTCTAATCCTTTAATTATGAATTGATGATGCGTAGCATCTACCGTTGTAACAATAATTAAATCTGGTTTGGTTGTTTTTAACATAGCATCAAAATCAGTAAATATTGGACATTTAACACCAATAGATTCTAATGCATATTCTAGCCTTCCAGGATTAATATCACTAAGTCCTACAAATTCTAAAATATCTGAATATTCATCAACCAATCGTTTTCCCCAAAAACTAGTACCTCGAATACCTGTTCCTACAAGAACAATTCTGAGTTTTTTTGAAGTACCAAAATTAAAAGAGTGAATTGGAAATGCACTGTATGCTGCTAGCATACTTATTGAGGTCAAAAAATGTCGTCTTGAGTTATTCATATCTTTTAAAGTTGTAATGGTTATTTAGTTTTGTTCTTACAAGATAATAAAAAAAGAGATTAGAGTAAAAGAAATACCGTGTAGCAACTTAATTTGAAAAATAATGATTATAAAATCTATTTTATTTTATAAAAAAACACAAACCCATGTGTTCAAGAACTTAACCTTGATACATGGGCTTATGGCAACTAAACTAACTAAACTAATTTTAATATCCTGGGTTTTGATCTAAATTTGGATTTGCATTCCTCTGAGCCTCAGGAATTGGGAATAAATTTCTAGTATCAGGTGAAGCCGTTTCTTTAAAAGTCCAACTTCCACTAGTGAATGTATTAAATCTAATTTGATCGTTTCTTCTCCATCCTTCTCCTGCAAGCTCCCAACCTCTTTCAGCAAGTAAAGCATCCATTGTTAATGTGCCTATTGTGTACAGTTTGGTGCTTGGATCGGTAAAAGAGCGTTCACGCACTTCATTTACTAAATCTACAGCTTCTTGCGTTGCATTTCCACCATTGTTTCTCATAATAGCTTCTGCTTTCATAAGTAAAATATCGGCGTAACGGATAATAGCATAGTCCGAAGAAACCGTGTAATTTTTAGCCCCTGTGTAATCGTATTTAGCTAAACGAGCACCTTCATCTTCAAAAGAACCTTCTAAAGATGTAAGGTCTATAGAGTATGATAATGGTTTTCCTGCTAATTCTTGATTACAGTAAACAACTTCGCCAGTCGTAGAAAATTGAGGGCCAACAACCCATATATTTCTTCTTAAATCATCTTCATCATAAGAATTATAAAATGAAGGAACTGCACAGAAACCATTCCAACCGCCAGCTTCCATACCAAAGGTTTGATTTGCAGTAAAGTGTAACGTCCAATATTGGAATTGGTTCATATAACCCCATTCTATTGTATAAGTATCATCAAAAGGAATAACAAATATGTTTTCTGATGACCCTTCATTTTCTATAGCAAAATTAGAAAAATAATCTGTCGCTAAAGAAAATCCTCCATTTGTAATGACATCATTACAAGCAGCAATACATTCATCTAGCATAGATTCCCCTGTATAAACTTCGGCATTTAAATAAATTTTAGCCAATAAAGATTGTACAACATAATAATTCATGCGTCCATAAGTAGTCATATCCTTTTTTTTACTTAAAAGAGGAAGTGCTTCTGTAAGTTCACTAACTACAAAATCAAAAACTTCTTGTCGTGAATTTGTTTCTGGAGAAAACCCATCTGGAACATCAAACTTATCAACAATAGGAATGTTTCCAAAAGCATCCATACCATAAAAATATGCAAATGCGCGTAATGCTTTTAACTCGTTAATAATACTTATTAAAGCCTCACTTTTATCCTCTATTAATTCAAATTGATAAATAATACGATTACAATTTGAAGCCAATTGATATACAAACTTCCATGAGTCATTAATTATAGGATTTTCACTAGTCCAAGTCTGTTTGTGTAAGCGTTGATATACACCTCCATTATACCAGTGTATTCCTCTTGTTGGTAACACCTCTTCATCAGTACTAAGTTGATTAAGCCCCCATGCACCTGCTACTTGAACTAATCCTCGTAATTCCTTATAAGCTGGTCCAGCAGCAGAAAGCACTTGCTTTTCTGTTTCGTAGAAATTATCTGTCACTATAGTATCATATACTTCTTCTTCAAGATTTGTACACGACCAAAATCCTAATATTGTTAAAATTATAATTATTTTTTTCATGATTCGTGTTTTTAAAATTTAATATTAAACCCTAGCGTGAAAGTTCTAGTACTTGGATAATCGCCTCTAGAATCTACTCCAGGAGTAAGTCCTCCTATAGATCCCTCAGGGTCAATACCATTATAGCCAGTTATAACAAAAAGATTTGATCCAGTTAAAAAGATACGGGCAGACTTAATTAAATCTGTGTTTTTAAATGGAAGGTTATATCCTAAAGTCAAGTTATCAAGTTTTATAAAGTCACCATTCTCTACATAATAACTTGAAAACTGAGGATTATCCCAAAGCTCAGTATCTTGAGCAGAAGACATTATATTTAATGGTAATAGAATAGGGTTTTCGTAAAAAATACGTTTATGATTGATAATTTGATGACCAAACATACCACGAAACATAAAAGACATATCCCAATTTTTATATTGGAATGTATTTGTTAATCCAGCATAAAAATCTGGAATTCCATTTCCTATATCTGTACGATCTTCAATCGTAATACCATCAATACCATCTGTATCTTTAAATATCCATAGTCCATCATCAGTTAAACCTTCATAAATATATCCATGAATATTGCCAATTGATCCACCTTCATAATAGCGATGTGTCCAAGCGTCAACACCAGGAGAGCCAATTCCTCCAACATTACGATACTCTAAAGAATAATAATCATTAGACAAAGACAAAAGCTCGTTCTTACGATAATCCATATTTAAATCCATATTCCATTTAAAATCTTTACTTGTTATAGGAATAGCATTTAAAGTTATTTCAAACCCAGAGTTACGCATAGCCCCAACATTTGCCATTGTTTGACCATAAAGGTTTGGAGGAACAGGCACATCGTATAGATTAAGTAAGTCTTCAGTATCTCTTACATAATAATCTAATGTACCTCCAATGCGACCACTTTTAGCTGACCAATCTAAACCAATATTTGTTTCTTTTTTTGTTTCCCATTTTAAATTTGGATTTGGATTGCTATTAGGTCCATAACCTGGTATAAATTTGCCATTATAGAAGAAGTAACCAGATTCTGATAATCGTGATAATGATAAATAAGGATCTATACCTTGATTACCTGTAACACCATAACCAACACGGATTTTTAAAAAGTCAAAAACAGAATTGTTCTTTAGAAAATCTTCTTGAGTTAAATCCCAAGCAGCAGAGATAGCAGGGAATGTTCCCCATTTATTATTTGCTCCAAATTTGGTTGAACCTTCTGTTCGAATACTAGCCGATAAGAAATATTTACCTTTATAATTATAAGCAATTCTACTAAAGAAACCTACTAATTTGTTTTTAGATTTAAAAGAACTCATTGAAGCATCTCCAGTCCTTAAATCTGTTCCAGACCCTAAGTTATTGTAAAGAAGATCGTCGTTAATAAAGTTAGAATTTTCAGCTTCAAATCCTTCATTAATGAATTCTTGGAATGAATATCCTGCTGTTGCATTAAATGAGTGGTTTTCTATTTTTTTATTAAAATCAACAGTTGCTTCTAATGTTTTTGTATCACTTACACTTGCTAATCTATTGGCACTACCAGAGCTCCCATTTGTTTCTTGAGGAAGTGAATAACTAGGTTCATAATACCCATTAAGAGATCTGTATTTTTGAATGCCTCCAACTACACCAACTTTAAACCAGTCTGTAATAGTTAAATCAAGGCCTAAATTCCCAAATAAGTTAGAAGACCCATTGTCTCTATATCTTTCATTTAATTGACCTACAGGGTTTTCGTATTGCCATCCTTGTATTTCAAAAAGACTCCCATCACCATTATAAACAGGCTCCGTAGGGTTTCTTTTTATCGCTTGCCTAAAAGCATCATAGTTAACTGGATTTTCATTTCTATCTGAAACCCCCATTTGTACATTAAATTTCAATCTATCATCTAAAGCACGTTGCGTTAGGTTTAAACTCCCTCTTAATTCATTCATACTAGAGTTAAGCATAACTCCTTCCTGATCTGTGTAATATAAAGACAGACGATAGGTAGTTTTATCTGTTCCGCCACTTAGAGATAAGTGTTGAATATGACTGAAAGAATTTCTTGTAATTTCTTCGAACCAATCCGTATCAAAACCATAATCAACCATACTTGCAGAAACAGTAGGACGAGTAGACTCTAATTTACTTTTCATGCTTCTGTATTCATCACCACTTAATACATCAAGTGTTTTTAATATGGATTGCGTCGTATATTTGGATGAAAACTCAACTTGTGTATCTCCTCGTTTTCCTTTTTTAGTAGTTACTAATATAACACCATTTGTACCTCGTGTACCGTAAATAGCTGCAGCCGATCCATCTTTTAAAATATCCATTGAAGCAATGTCTTCTGGAGCTATAGCATTTAAATTTCCTCCAGGTATTCCATCTACAACTATTAGTGGTTCTTGACTAGCACTAATACTTGATGAACCACGTAAACGAATTTCAAATCCCTGAGTTGGATCGCCTCCATTTGTACGAGTAATACTTAAACCGGCAACTTTACCTTGAATTAATTGCATGGCATCAGGAGCTGCTATTTCATTAAAATCTTCTTCTTTCATAGAAGTAACAGACCCAGTTAATTCTCTCTTTTTTACAGATCCATAACCAACCACTACAACTTCATCTAAATTAGCAGCATCTTCTTGTAAAACTATAGCTAATTTTGATTGATTATTAATCTTAATTTCCTGGGATACAAATCCTATGTATGATATAATGATAGTAGCGTTTTGATCTTTTACTTCTAAAGAGAATTTACCATCAAAATCAGTTTGAACGCCATTAGAAGTGCCTTTTTCAATAATGTTTGCTCCTGGTAATGGTTGCCCATTAATATCTGTTATAGTTCCTGAGATGTTAGTTTTTTGTTGTTTTATATCTAAGAGAGAAGGTTTAATACTTAATGACATATCAACATTACTCTTTTTGTCTTTTAAAACAATTTGAGTATTTCTTATTTTATAAGAAGTACTCGTATTGTTAAACAAATCTTTTAAAACATTTTCAATATTAACTTCTTCGACTTTAATTGAAACTTTGCGTTTTAAATCAACAAATTTAGTATTATACACAAATCTATATTCAGATGTAGCTTCAATTTTGTCTATAATTTGAGACACTGGCTCATCATTAACATCTAGAGTTATTGTTTGCGTATAGCCTGTATTTGCTAACATACTAAAAAATGATACAAGAGTAAAAAGAGTGGTTAATTTCATTTTTAAATCAAATTTTAGACAAGGCAGTTTTCTACCCTTTCTATCATGAATTTTTTTCATATTTTTAAAGTGTTTAATTGGTGAATGACTAATTTTTAGTTATCACTTAATAACTACCGGGAAATGTTCGTGCATTTTCCGGTTTTTTATATCCTGACTAAGGAAGATAAAGTGATATTTTTCGTGATAATATTTTACTTTTTTTGTTTCATATAGCTTGTGTTTTTTAGATTAGTTAGTAGTTATTTTATATATATTATATTATCCTTTATTTTATATTCAATGTTATAACTATCACTGAAATAACTCAATATATTCTCAATAGGTTCTTCATTAAAATTCGCATTGAAAATTTCGTTTTCTAATAGTTTATTTGTGATGATAATTTTTATGTTGTAATGGCGTTCCATTTTTTTAACAATATTTTTAAATGGTATATTTCTAAAAAACAACCCTCCTTGCCTCCAAGAAGTATAAATTAGAGTGTTAACTTTTTCTGTACTTATATTCAGATTTTCTTTACTAAGTGTGCCTTTTGTACCAGGAGCTAGCATAGTTCCTTCTTTTAATGTTTCTGTATTTTTATACATGCTGACAGCCCCTTCAACCAAAACAACATCGGCGTCAGTATCTTCAGGATATGCAGACACATTAAACTCTGTTCCAAGAACTTCAACATTTAAGTTTTCAGCATTTACTATAAATGGGTGTTTTGCATCTTTAGCTACCGAGAAAAATGCTTCTCCATTTAAAAATACTTGACGTTTTTTTCCCTTTAAAAATTTAACAGGATATTTTAATGATGTTCCTGCATTTAAATGCACGTTTGTACCATCTGATAATTGGATTTCAAATCGTTTTCCATAGGGTACAGTTAGTGTATTATAAACCAAAGTTTCTTTTTCAATGGTATTACTATAGACTAATTGATTTCCTTTTTGCCTACCAATTATTTTACCCTGCTCACTAACTAGTTGCGTAGAACCATCTTCATTAATAACTTGAATATTGCCATTTTCTAATTGAAGCGTAATATTTTCTGAAGGGGTAACTACTTTATTATTAGAAAAATAACCACTTTGATAAAAATACCCAATTGATAAAAACAAAATAGCTACGACAGCATATTTATAAATGGTAGGTATTAATTTTATGTATTTAGGTTTTAAATCTGGATTTTTAGTTGTTTGGTATTGCTGTAAAGGGATTTCTAGTTTTGAAACAACATTATCCCAAGCGGCATCCTTATCAAGGATTTTAGCAAATTTTATCCTTCGTACCTTTTTATAAATTTGTAAATGATCAATAAAAAATTGTTGATTGTTTAAATCCTCTTGTAACCATTGCTTTAATTCGTAGAATTCTTTTTCAGTTATATCTTTAGAAATATAATTTGAAATAAGTTTTGAAATATGGGGGTTAATACTATTCATTATTGATTTTAAAATGTGTTATTTTAACTTTAATATATCCTATATTAACTATAATAACAAAAAACCAAAAATGGGTGACAAAAAAATAAACTTTTTTAAATTAAAATCAATAATATGATTAGGTATGTGACATTTCGGAGTTGTTTTAAGGCTCTAGAATAGTGTGTTTTAACTGTGTTTACTGAAATTCCAAATTGTGAGGCAACCTCTTTATATTTGAGATTATCTAATACTATTGCTTTAAAAACTTCCTTGCATTTCTTAGGTAATGCATCAATTTCTTCATATAATTTTTTCTTTTCTTCTTCAATATATTTTATATCTAAATTTTCGTCAATTATTAATTTATTAACTTGTTCTTCAATTTCTACAAATTGATATTTAGATTTTTTCTTTATTGCCTGTAAGCTGTTATTTTTAACTGCTTTAAATAGATAAGGACCTATTTTTTCTTCAAAATCCATGTATAATTTTTTGTCCCAAATCTTAATAAATAAATCCTGAACAACATCTTCTGCTAAAGAAAATGAATCACAATATTTTAAAGCGTATGTACTTAAAGGGATATAATATAAATCAAACAATTCCTTAAAAGCATCAGAGCTTCCTAGTTTAAGTTTATTAAGAATTTTTAAATCATTCAAATTCATAAAAATTAAAGTTATATTCTAATTATAAAATTTCTATCCTCTACTGTCACCTATATATGGTTAATATAAAGCAGAGGCTTAAATAAAGCTTTATTCTTTTTTATTATTAACAATATTAAGCCAGCATGAATAAGAGTTGTTCACAGTTTTATTATTTAAATTAGGAATATATCTTTTAATCATTTCTGGCGGTAATTCAGGAAACTCTTCTAATTTTTTCCAAAGTTTTATCCCTAATCCAGAAATTAATGTAGCACCCCAAGCAGAAACATCGGTAATGCCCATATTGGTAATAGGGGTTTTTAATAAATCTGCTATAAACTGCATTAAAAATTCATTGGCGGTAATACCTCCGTTAACTTTTAATTCTTTTAAAGGTGTTTTGGTTTCTTGTTCTATAGAATAAATAACATCTTTTAATTGAAAAGCAATAGACTCTAAAGCGGCTCTTACAAGATGTTCTTTTTTTGTACCAAAAGTAAGCCCATGAATAGACGCTTTCCAATCTTTTTGCCAATAAGGAGCTCCCATACCGCTAAACGCCGGAATTAAATAAACCCCTTCATTCGTCTTTAAAGAGGTTGCCATAGATTCAATTTCTTGGTGAGATGTAATAATACTTAATTGATTTTTCAACCATTCTAAAGTAGAGCCACAGCTTACAATAACGCCTTCTATAGCATAATTCACTTGTCCTTCAACGCTCCAACCAATAGTCGTCAACATACCATTATTGGCTTGCTTACTTATATTTTCAGCATTCCATAAAATAGAAGAACCAGTTCCTAATGTAGCTTTTGCCATTCCGTTAGTAAAACATTCTTCGCCAAAAAAGGCAGCTTGAGAATCACCAATAATACCAGTAATAGGTAATGATTTTTTAAAAACACCTTCAAAAGTAGAATCACCAAAATAATCTGATGAAAAAGTAACTTCTGGCAAGTTTAACTTTTCAATATTAAATGCTTTTAAAAGCGATGTATCCCATTCTAACTTATAGATATTAAAAAATAACGTACGCGATGCATTTGTGTAATCTGTTTTATAGCTTTTACCTCCAGTAAGTTTGAAAAGCAACCAAGTATCAATGGTTCCGAAAAATGCTTTTCCAGTATCAATTGCTTGTTTAATAGTATCGTTATTTACATATAACCATGTTACTTTTGTAGCTGAAAAATAAGGATCAATTGTTAATCCTGTACTCGCATTTATTTCACTTTCTAAGTTCCTTTCTTTTAAACGTTCGCAAACTTCAACAGATCGTTTGCATTGCCAAACTACAGCATTATGTAATGGTTTTCCGTTTTTATCCCAAAGCACAAAGGTTTCTCTTTGATTTGAAATTCCGCAAGACACTATATTATGTTCTTCTTCTGGAAATTGCTCCTTAAATTTTGAAATACAATTTTTAACAGCGTTTATAACCGACTCATAAATTTCTTCAGCTTTTTGTTCAACAAAACTAGAACTAGGATAGTATGATTTTAGTGGTTCAGTAGTTTTTATGATAATTTCTCCATGTTCATCAAAAATGATGGCTTTAGTACCGCTTGTTCCTTGATCTATGGATAAAATATATGATTTTGACATAAAACGTTTGCTTTTTATAATTTAATCTTCACTTGGATGATTTAATCTATCCATTATTACAGCCACTAATATTACCAACCCCTTAATTATTTGTTGCCAAAAAGGAGAGACGTTGAGTAAAACTAAACCGCTATTTAATACCCCAATAATGAGGGCACCTTGCACAGTTCCCATAATTGAACCTCTTCCTCCTGATAAAGATGTACCACCAATAACCACCGCGGCAATAGAGTCTAACTCATAACTCATACCCGCATTAGGCTGCGCTGAATCTAAACGCGAGGTTAGTATAACACCACCAACAGCAGCTAAAATACCCGCTATGGCATACACCCAAATTTTTATTTTATTAATATTTATCCCAGATAATCTAGCAGCGCTTTCGTTACCTCCAATAGCATAAATATGCCTACCAAATTTTGTTTTCTTAGTCAGAATAACCGCTATAACGACTATCACTACAGTAATCCAAACAGGCATTGGAATACCTAAAAACCATCCAGTTCCAATAAAAGCAAAATTATCTCCCAATCCTGTTATTGGGAAACCACCTGTCCAAAGCATAGTCGCTCCTCTTGCTATAGTTAACATAGCTAAAGTTGCCACAAAAGGAGGGACTTTAAAGCGTGTAATCATCCAACCATTAAAAACTCCAAGCACACCACCAATAGATAAACCAGCCAATATAGCACCAAATACTGTAAAACCAATATAAACATCTAAAGAAGGAATCTCTAAACCATATTTTAAAAGACCTGCTGCTATAGCACCACTAAAAGCTAATATAGAACCTACTGAAAGATCAATGCCCTTAGTAAGTATTATTAAAGTCATACCCACCGAGATACAAACATTAATAGAAATTTGCCTTGCAATATTCCAACCGTTTTCTAAAGTAAAAAACTTATCAGATAAGACGGTTAAAACTATACATAGTGCTAATAGCGCTATAATAGATTGAAATTTCACTAAAGTAGATTTTACATCTGTCATTTTACGGTAGTCTTATTTAGTTATTCTTTATATACTTTACTTTATTCACAAAAAAAAGCTATGAGGTAGCGGCTTTCATAATAACCTGTTCGTTTGCATTTTCTTGATTAAATTCCCCTGAAATTCTTGAATTACTCAAAACTAAAATTCTATCTGAAATAGCCATGATTTCTGGTAGTTCAGACGAAACAACTATAATTCCCAAGCCATCTTTTGCTAAATTGTTTATAAGATGATATATTTCATTCTTTGCATTTACATCAATACCTCGTGTTGGTTCATCTAGAAATAAAACTTTAGGTGTTGTTGCAAGCCATTTAGACAAGACAACTTTTTGTTGATTTCCGCCACTCAAATTTTTAGAAAGCTGTTTTTCTGAAGGTGTTTTAATTTTAAGAGACTCTATATATTTTTTAGACAGAAGCGCTTCTAATTTAGTATTCAAAAATCCGTTTTTTACAACCTCATCAATATTAGCCATACTAACATTTTTGGTTATTTCCATTTGCAAAACCAAACCATCTTCTTTACGATCTTCTGGAACTAATCCTAAACCGTTTTCAATGGCATCCATAACCGATTTTATTTTCACAGCTTTATTATCAATAAAAACAGATCCAGACATAGCCTTTGAGTGTAAGCCAAAAAGTATTTCTAATAACTCTGTTCTTCCAGCCCCCATCAATCCAAAAACACCTAAAACCTCTCCTCTTTTAACACTAAAATTGATATCTTTTATTAAAAAATTAGATTTGTTATTTGGGTTTGGAAGCGAAATATTTTCTACTCTAAGTATCTCCTCACCAAAAGGAACTACATCCTTTTTATATAGGTTTTTTATATCTCTACCAACCATTAAACGAATGAGATCATCTTTAGTTGCTTCCTTCGCATTCTCAATAATTCCAACCGTTTTACCGTCTCTTAATCCAATAAATCTATCAGCAATTAAAAAAAGTTCATCTAATTTATGTGAGATGTATAAAATGGAAACATTATCTTTTTTAAGCGATGCTATAATTTTAAAAAGTGATTCTACTTCAGTATCTGAAATTGCCGAAGTGGGCTCATCCATAATTACTATTTTTGCTTCTTCTAAAAGCGCTTTTGCTATTTCAATAAGTTGTTGCTCGCCTACTCTAAGCTCTGAAACTAAGGTTTTCGGATTTAAATTACAATCTAAACGCGTTAGTAATTCCTTTGTTTTTTGATTCATTTGTTTAGAATCAATGATTCCAAACGTATTTTGTATTTCTCTACCCAAAAAAATATTTTCAGCAATACTTAAATATGGTATTAAGTTTAATTCTTGATGAATAATAGCTATACCTTTTTGCATAGCTTCTTTTGGGTTGTTAAAGTTAACTTGCTCATTATTTATAAGCAATTCCCCTTCATATTCAGGATAAACGCCTGATAAAATTTTCATCAAGGTTGATTTACCTGCACCATTTTCGCCAACAATAACATTTACTTTTCCTGTATGTACATCAAGATTCACATTGTCTAACGCAACAACACCCCCAAATTTTTTAGTGATATTTTGAGCTTGAAGTAAAATGTTTGGTTGGCTTTTCAACATTTAATTTTTAAGTTTTAAAATAAGTGGAATCACTTTTAACTCATTTAAATTAGGCTTTTTTACATTGATTTTAGTAGCTCCCTTAAAATATATAGTATCACCTTCTTTAACTGTTTTTACAAAAGGCGGAACAATAGTCTCTCTTACAATATTATTTAATTCAACTGAAATATTATTAAAGTCCATCGTGTTTTGAAAAGTTCCAATATCAGCTAAAGCACTACCGTCTCTAATAGCATTGCCAAAAATAAAATCGGTAGCGATCTTTATCTTTTGCTCTTTATTCTCATTAAGTTCTACAATAACATTTTCTTCTTTAATAAAAACAACTGTGACATTTCCTTCAAGAATAAAATTATAATCATTACTAATTCCAAGTTTTTTACCGTTTTGCTCAGCATAACTTTTAACATCTTTTGCTGCTTCTATTAAAAATTCATTTGCATTTATTGCTGGTAACAGTTCTATTTTATTTGACATAAACGCACTAGCATATTCTTTTGCATTAAACACTAATGCGTTTTGTCCTTTTTTGACTTTATCTAATGATTCGAAATAAACAGCATTATACAGAGAGACTATTACAATAACTGCTAGAATGATGTATTTAATAATTTTCTTCATTTATATGAGAATTATATAAATTAATGCTTTTATTTATGATAGTTTAAAACTTTACAGAACAACTTTTTACAAATTAATTTCCTGAACCGTAAGCACCAAAATCGTTAATATTTTCTTGTGTAACTACTTCTACTTGAAGCGGTGTTTTTGCACTAAAATCTCTTTTACCTTTAATATATTCATCAGCCAATTCTGCTGCTGTTCTAGCCATTTTTTTAGGAGATTGCATAACAGTAGCCATTATTCTTTTGTCGGCAATGGCATTCATGACATCATCTTCTCCATCAAAACCAAAAATCATAACGTCTTTTTCTTTTCCTGCAGTAACTAATGCCTGATAAGCTCCCATAGCCATAGCATCATTTCCACAAAAAACCGCGTTAATATCTGGGTTTGATTGCATAACCGACTCCAATTTATCCATAGCTATACTTCTATCAAAATCGGCACTTTGCTGTGATACCATTTCTAATTCTGGAAAATGATCTACCACACTATGAAACCCTTTTGAGCGATTCCATGTATTATTATCGCCTACTAAGCCTAACAATTCAACGTACTTACCTTTCTTATTAAGTTTTCTAACAAAATACTCGCCCAACTCTACACATCCAGAAAAACTATCTGAAATAATTTGAGATGTAGCGGCATCTAAAGCATTAACTTCTCTATCCATACAAAAAACAGGAACACCTGCTATTTTTGCTCGTTTTACATTAGAAACAGATCCTTCTGAATCGGTTGGATTAAACAAAACAGCACTGTAACCAGCTGCTATTAAGTTTTCGAAATGCTCTGCTTCTTTAGATGTATTATTTTGAGAATCGAAAATAGTAGCTTCATAACCTAATTCTCTTGCACGTTCCGCAGCAGATTCTCCCAACACAACAAACCAAGGATTGTTTAATGTTGAAATAACTACAGCTATTTTTTTGGGTGCATTGCTATTTTTATTATTACAACTAGACAATGAAAATATTGCTAGCAATAATAGTATTAGATTTTGTGGTTTGAATGGTGGTTTAGTTGGTATGGTCATAAAAATCTAATTTTAAATATCTAAAAGCTTTTTACAGGTTTTGTATAATCCTTCTTGTGAAATTCTATAATGATTAAAAATTTCTACTTGAGAACCTGTAACCGTATACTCGTCTGGTATTCCTACTATTTTAAACCTATTTTTGAATCCGTTTTGAAACAAATAAGATGCACAAGCTTCACCTAAACCACCATTTACCATATGTTCTTCAACAGTAATAATTGGTCTTCCGTTAGCAGCAAGCTTTTTTAATAAATTAACATCTAAAGGCTTTATGGTATGCATACTTACAACTGTTGCTTTAATTCCGTGTTTATCTTCAAGCATTTTAGCTGCTAACCAAGCGGGATAAACGGTCTCTCCTGTTGCTATAATCGCTAAATAATCACCTTCTCTAACTACACGTCCTTTTCCAAATTCAAAACTTTTATTGTCTTCATTTAAAAATGGCATGGCTTTTTTACCAAATCGCATGTAAACAGGAGTATCTAATTCTGCTGCTAGACGAACGGCTTGTTCTGTTTCAAAATTATCAGCAGGCGCTACAATTATTATGTTATTTATAGCACGAAGTACTGCATAATCATGTAAACTATGATGTGTTGTACCAAGTGCTCCGTAACTTACGCCTGCGCTTATCCCTACTAATATTACAGGGTTATCTGAATAACAAACATCGTTTTTTATTTGCTCTAAGGCTCTTGCACTTAAAAAACAGGCAGGTGATATAGCAAATGTTTTTTTACCTGCAGAAGCTAATCCTGCTGCGACACCTACTAAGTTTTGCTCTGCTATACCGACCTCTACAATTTGATTTGGGTATTTTTCTCCAAATGGGACTAACTTTCCAGAACCGCGAGAATCACTAGTTACGGCAATAATATTTTTATCTGTTTTAGCTAATGCTTGCAATGTTTCAGAAAAAACCTCCTGATTAGCTTTACCCATTATTAAATCCTTTTCTTCTATTTTATCTAACTCCATGAGACTCTAGATTAATGCTTTCGCTTCTGTTAATTCCGAAAGCGCCAAATCATATTGTTCAGGTGTTGGTACACCATGATGCCATTTTGTTACACCTTCCATATAACTAACCCCTTTTCCTTTAATAGTATGTGCAATAATAAAGTTTGGTTTTCCTGCTTCAAAAGGGCCACTATTTAAAGCTCCTTCTAATTCTTCAAGATTATGTCCGTCAACTTCTTTAACTACCCAACCAAATGCTTCTAATTTTTGACGAATAGAATCGGTGTTCATCACATCTTTATTATAGCCTGTAATTTGTTGTTTGTTATTATCTAAAATGGCATATAAATTATCTAACTTATAATGAGATGCCGATAAGAAAGCTTCCCAGTTAGAGCCTTCTGGTAATTCGCCATCACCTAATAAGGTATAAACACGATGGGTTTTGTTGTCCAACTTTGCTGCAATGGCTTCACCAACACAAATTGGTAGTCCATGACCTAACGCACCTGTATTTTGTTCAACACCATTCACCTTTTTTGTAGGATGACCTATATAATGAGATTGGTATTGACAAAGTGTTTCTAAATCGGACTCTGGAAAAAAACCTCTATCTGCTAATGTTACAAAAAGCGCTTCAACACAATGCCCTTTACTTTGAATATATCTATCTCTATTTGGATTTTTAAAATTGTTTGGATCTACATTCAATACGCGATTATAGAGTACGTTTAAGGTATCTACACACGACAAACTACCACCTGTATGTCCTGCTTTTGCTTTATATATGTACTTAAGAAGATTTTTTCTCAAGTACACCGATTTTAATTTTAATTCTTTGCTTGTCATTTTTTTTCAATCAACATTTAATCAATTACCCTTTATGATTATAAATATCCCAACCCATGTAATTCCCTAAAGCTTCTTCAAGAATTGCACCTGTTTTAGAAGCGTTCATTACCACATGATGTTCAAAACCATTTTTACATACATGGTTCATTAAACCTTGTAAGTTTCCTATTTTTGCAACAGCCCTGTTACCAAAAGTTTTTAATGGATCATCTGTTAACTCACCTTCGCCTATATAAGCTTTAATGATTCCTTTGGGATCATCTGTACTAATTCTTCCATAAGTTAATGGCATTGCAGGTGTACGTCCATCTAAAGCACCATAAGTATTTTCTACACCAACACTTGTTCCTAATATAGGTGCGTTGCTTATTTCTATGTCTGGTAAAAAGGATTTTGCCCAGTTCCCACAATGGAACAACACACATTTTTCAGGGTCGTCTGCATAATTGTTATTCCAATCTACTAAGGCACTTGGAGACCCCGAAGCTAACTGCATAGCATACATACTCAATGTACCCGTAACGTCAACTTCACAAGCAGATGGCAGCATATTCTCAGACATGATACTCATACTGGTGCATACATTACATCCAAAATTTTCTTGTAATGATGTCCAGCATTGAATTGCTGTAGCATCCAATTCATATTCGTCAACATAATCATTTAAAACAACGTCTAATTTTGCTATTTGAATCATAGCTTCATTAGGTGTTTTTCCTTTTGGAGCGTAGGCATTTATTTTTTCTAAATGTTGTTTAACTGAAGCATCATCCTTAGTAAGTTTGTTTGCTTTTCCAAGAATTTCAGACAAATCTGCTGTTACAACTGTAATCCCATTTCTTTGTAATATTTTTTCAGAATAACGCACGGTATTAAATGCTCCTGGTCTAGCTCCTATAGCACCTATTCTAATATTTCTCAAACCTTTAACAACACGACAAACAGCTAAAAAATCTTTTAAATCTTTTTGAAAAACAGCATCTGTTGGATGTGAAACATGTTGACTTGTTAATGAATATTTAATACCATATTGATACAAATTGTTACAAACAGATATTTTACCACACCAAGAATCACGGCGGTTAACCACATTCATTTTAGATAATTCATCTGGATACGCTTGTATTAAAACCGGCACATTTAAATTCGCCAATTTTAAAGTATCAGCTACACCTCTTTCATCTCCAAAATTTGGTAAAAGCACTAAAATCCCGACTAACTCCTCTCTGTGTTTTTTGAAAAGTTCGGCACATTTTTGAGAATCTTTATATGTTTCAACGCCACCCAGTTTGGTTTCTGTTGTTTCTAATAAAATTGGTTTTAAATTTAATTTTGAAAAAACATTAAGAATTTCTGTTCTTGCTTTTTCAACTAAACTATCTGGAAAAAAATCACGATTCCCTATTATTATTCCAATACTTAATGCTGATTTTGACATGTTTATTTATTATAGATTTTTATATATTTTTAAAACAAGGCTAAAATTGATGTTTTAACAATAAAACAAAGTTGTTTTTTTGCCGATGGTCAATTTTATAAAAATTTATAATTTTTAGATTTATGCTAAAATCACCTCAATTTCATGACGCTTAAATACTTCTTTATCTTTTTCTTCCATATCAGAATCGGTAATGATATAATCTATTAAAGAAAGAGCACCTAAGCTTGCTAGTGCATTTTTACCAATTTTGGTACTATCGGCTACTAAATAAGTAATATCAGCTGCTTCTATCATGGCTTTTTTCACAACTAAATCGCTTATACTAGGATAGGTTAAACCCGATTTTAAAGATATTCCTGCGGTTGCTAAAAATAGTTTTTGCACATTTAAGCCTTTAAAAAAATCGGCAGCTTTTTGTCCAGTTAATGATAATGTTGGAGGCTTAAATTCCCCGCCTGTCATAATAACTTCGATACCAGATTCTGTTCCTAGCATTAATGCTATATTTAAAGCATTTGTAATAACAGTTAAGTTTTTATATCCTATTAATTTTTTAGCAATTTCTGTAGTTGTGCTTCCTGAATCTAATATAATAGTATCACCACTTTCAATAAACTCAAGACACTTAGTAGCAATAGTTTCTTTTAGCTCTAAATTTTCTTGATGCACTAAAGAGAAGTTTTTTACATGGTCTTCCATATTTTTTAAAAATGCACCACCATGTTCTCTTATTATTAAGCCCTGTTTTTCAAGTTTTTCTAAGTCTTGTCTAATAGTAACCTCAGTCACTTTAAATAATTTAGCTAAGTCTACTACTTTAGCAGACCCATCTTCTTGGAGAAATTCAATTATTTTTTCTCGACGTTTGTTTGGTAATATAGCCATAATACAAATAAAAGAAAATAAACGCAAATAAACGCAAATTTAGTCATAAAAATGCATAAAAAAAGTAACAAGATTATGTTACTTTTTTATATATCTATGTTGATTAATATAAATTTTGGCTAAAATTTACAATAAATTGTTCAGCAATTATCTCATTTAGATAGTAATATTAATTTGTTTATAGCATTGACAACTTTTCGATATAGAACAAATATTATTTATTTATTTTTTCTCTTTTTTTACGCCAATAATTAGCTAATAAGGACCCTGAAATATTCATCCAAGGACTAAATACTGCAGATGCTAAACCAAGAGTTGCTAGTTTACCCATAGACCCTGCAAGTCCTGATGCCATACCTCCATTTTGTAAACCTACCTCAAATGCAATGGTTTGGCTTTGTTTTTTATCTAAACCACTTGCTCTACTTAACCAATAACCAAATAAGTATCCTGCTGTATTATGCAATATGGCAGCTAAAAACAATAATCCTCCTATTTCAATTAAATTATCACTTCCTGCAGCGGTAGTTACTAATGTAAAATACACAATTCCAAACATAGAAAAGTAAGGCATGAATGCATCTACTTTATTATTCAATTTATATAATAAATGATAGAGTACACCTACTAGAAAAGCACCACTTATAAAGTTTACAATCTCTAATAAAACGGCAGTTGTGCTTCCTTCAACTAAATTAAAAGAATCCCAAAACAGGAAAGCTAACACTAACCATGCACCAGATATAATGGCTAAAAAATTAATCTTTTTCTTAACTCCAGCACCGTAAATTTTTAAAGCATCATGAATCATGGCTGCTGATAAAGGCACCAATACAATTTTCACAATACTCATCATCATATTAAAAAAATTGACTTCTATAAAAGTACCCGCAAATACTTTCATTAAAAAGGTTGTCATTATTGGCGCTGTTATCGTTGAAATAGCTGTAACGGTTACAGACAACACCAAATCACCTTTAGCAATATAAGTCATTACGTTTGATGCCAACCCACTACTACAAGATCCTATAAGTACAATACCCGCAGCTATTTCGGCATCAAAACCAAAGGTTTTGGCAATGATAAACCCCATTATAGGCATGATAGTAAATTGCCCAAACAAACCAATTAAAACGCCTTTTCCAGATTTTCTAATTCCTGTGAAATCTTTTATACTCATTTGAGTTCCCATACCAAACATTACTAATTGAATAATAATAAGAATGAGCCATTTGTTACGTAAATCGACACCACCAATATTTAAAAATGTGTCTGGAAATAATAAGCCTGCAAATACGGCTGTAATAATCCAAAACGTATACTGGTAACCTTCTAAGGATTTTAAAGCGCCTACTCCAATTGCTAAACTAGAAAAACCAACTACTAATCCGGTTTTCCATAATAAATCGATATGTTGCAAGCCACCAAAACCAGCTGCTAAAAAAAGAATAAGAGCAATCCAAAGAAAATATTTACGCATAGTTTTAGTTGTTGGTTGGTTAAATTAATTTTTAAAGTAAACCTCTGCCAATTTTTTCATTGCAATGGCTGGACTTGCTAAAATAGGAACTAACTTTTCTTCTTCGCTTAAACCATCTACTACACGAGCCATAGATGCTTGCGCCAAAACAATAACATCAACTTCTTTCATTAATTCTTTTAATCCAATTGCCACCATTTCATCATGCTTTGCTCCATCTCCACTCATTAATGCTTCAAAAGCACCTTCACATAATTTTGACGTTATTGTTACATTTTTACCAGCTACCTCAGCTCTTCTTTTTACCAAATCACTTGTTGGTTCTAAAGTTGTTGGCAATGTAGCAATCACACCAATTTTGTTACTAATTTGTACTGCTTCATCTGCCATAGCTTGATCTACTCTAATAACAGGAACGTTACATAAGGTTGCTGCCGTTTCTATAGCAGACCCAATAGATGAACATGTTGCCAAAATTACATCTGCCCCAGCAGCTTCTGCCGCTTGAATATGACTTACTACTCTTGCTGCTGTATTTGGTGTTAACTCATTCTTTTTTATGACATCTTTAATCACACTATCATCAACAATATTAAAAGTATCAATACCGGCTATAAACTCATTTGTTAGCTGTTGAAATAATGGCACTAATGTTGCCGATGTGTGTACAAAACCTAATGTTTTTGCTTTCATTTCTTAATTTTTATTTATTATTTATTGTCAAATGTAATTCGCTAATAATCATTTCGATACGTATCAAATTAATTATTATAGCTCATTTTATGTGTTTATTTTTACTTTTTTTTAACGGTCACATGTAACATTCATTTAACCAACTCATTGGTTATCAATAATTTAGATATAAATATTTCATAATTTTTCTCCTTTTAAAACTTTTATAAAATAATTATCGGTTCCAACTTGACCGCCTTTAAAATTTAATTCTAATCCGTTAACAAATTTATCATCAGAAATTGCTTTACACAATGGCGCCCCTGGTGCCAATGGAGCAATCATTTCTAAAGCTGAAATATTTAATTCTGATGCTGCATAACTAGACGTGTCTCCACCTGCAAAAACAATGCGTTTTATGTTAATTTCTGAAACTACTTCTCTTGTTATTTGTCCAATAATACGTCCGTAAATTTTACTGCACTGTTTTTGTATTGCTTCTTCTGCTAATCCTTGGTTTTTAAAATACAGTTCTGTTTCTATAATACGAGCGTCGTTTGGCCCAATACTAGTATGTAAAATGGTACTTATTCCTTTATTGAAATTAGCAACAATTTTTAATACTGAATTTTCAATTATTTCTGAATGATACTGAACATCAACCGCTTTACTTTCTAAAGCAATGTCTTCAAAACCATTATCTAAAGCGTATTCTATTTGTTTTGCTGAAACTGGCGAACAACTGCCTGACAGCACCAATATAGGACCAACTTCGCCTAAAGGCTTAAATGTTTCAGGATTGCCTATAATATTTTGTTGTTTCCAAGCAAGCCCCAATGCCATTTCTATACCTGATGATCCTACTGAAAACAAGGTCTTATCTTTTGCTAATTGTTGAAATACAGTCCCGATTGTCTGTAAATGTTCTTTATTAAAGCCATCAAAAAATAAGATACCTTTTTTGTTTTTTGATTCAACTTCATCTAATACAGATTCTGCTCCTTTTTCAATTGTGCTTAAATTAATAAGTCCTATAGATTTTGAGGTTTGTTTTGCTAAATGCAAAGTCAAATCGCCTTCTAAAGCTGGTGTTACAGGATGTTTACTCATCGATGGATGTTTATCAATTCTATAAATATTGCCATTACCAAACGTTCCCATTTTAGCAAATAAATTCCCAAAAACACAATACCTCCCTAAATGAGGTGCAGATGGAGAAACCATCACTGTTTTTTGATTGAAAACCTTGCTTCCTATTTCTATTGCTTTACCAATATTTCCAACATGAGGAGCCGAATCGAACGTAGAACATACTTTATAATGAAAATGAGCAGGCTTAAAACTTTTTAAATTTTCAAATGCTGGAACTAATTCTATTTCCATTTCATCGGGAGACATCGATCTGCTTTTTCCTGCTAAACCGATTGCCTGTAACCCTTCGAATTTATCTAAATCTTTTTGCTCGGGTGTTTTAAGAAATAATACCGTTTTTACACCAACTAATGTTAAAAACTCTAAAGCATCAGTAGAACCTGTGAAATCATCACCGTAAAACGCTAGTAGTATGTTGTTTTTCGGATTCATTATTTAGAAAATTTCTTAACCGATGCTGCAAATTCTTTATGATTACTTGCCGTTTCTTCAATAGACAAACCGTTTACGGCTCCTTCCCAGGCTTGTTGCAGCGCATTTACACCTGATTTTGGCCCCATTGGATGCGCTAAAATACCGCCACCAGCCATATACAACAAGTCTGTGGTTTGTGTTCTTTTATACGTTTCAAAAGCTTGTCCGCCCCATTGACCAGAAGATACCACAGGTAAAATTTCATGACCTCCTAAAAATGGTTTTAAACACGATTTTATTGAGGTTACTACCGAATCATCTGATTCCCAAAATTTATTTTGAATGCCGTTTACATGTAATTGATCGACACCAGCTAAACGTTGAATTTTTTGATATGCAGGAAACTCAATGCCTAACATTGGATGCCTATTTAGCATACCCCAACCATTTCTATGCCCGTGAATAACTAATTCACCATTATCACAAATTTTCTTTGTTCCAGCCAAACCAATACTATTAATACTTATCATAGCGCTACTACCTTGCTGTTTTACAATCAAGTCGTATTTGCGTTGCATTTCATCAATCTCATCTGAAATATTAAACGCATACATCACCTTTTTTCCTGTTTGCTGCTCGTTATCTCTAATCACTTTCATAATGGCTTTTACGCGCTTATCAAAAGGTGAATTAGCTGCTGCTCCCATTAATTCATCATCTTTAATAAAATCAATACCTGCATCAATTAAATTTTTAACCAAAGCTGCTGTTTCTTCAACAGACATACCAATACTTGGTTTTATAATAGTTCCTATCATGGGTCTATCACTTACACCACAAGATGCTTTTGATCCTTTAATTCCAAACTTCGGACCTCTATAATGATTTTTAAAAGAATCTGGCAACTCTAAATCCATTAGTTTTAAACCCGTAAACTGAGTTATTTCGTAAAGATTTCCTTGTAACGTACTAATTAAAACAGGTAAATTATAACCAAAGTTCTCTATAGACCAGCTTACTTTTACTTTTGCTTTTTGGTATTTTTTCCCAGGAATCATACCTCCGGGAATGGAAGGTGTGTCAACAACATCCAACAATTCAATATTTTCAACTCGAGCTGCAAAACGTTGTTTTAATGCTTCTGTTTCACCAGGAACCGAAACAAAAGTTCCAGAAGATTGCTCTCCTGCTAATACTCCTGCTGCTTGTTCAACACTATAAGGTGTTTCAATTAAATATTCTGCAAAAATTCTTTCCATTATAAATGCTTATTGTTTTTTATCTATTTTAATTTGAACTATAGATGCTTTTATTTTATTTGAAGAGGTTGCTTTTAATGTGATATCCTCAACGTTTCCATTAGACTGAATAATAACCAAGCATTTTCCGTTATATGTTTTTATTTTTGAGGCTTTAAATGAAGATAAATTAGCTTGATAACCATTATCTACGCCTACAATTTTACCACCGCCTGTAACTTCAAATTTAATTAGATTATTGGCTTGTGGAACTAAATTTCCGTTTTCATCTAACACATTTACAGTGACATAAACCAAATCGTAATTATCGTTTTTAATAGTTTCTTTATCGGTAATTAATTCGATTTCTGAAGCATTTCCAGCAGTATGCACTTCTTTTTCTAAAACAATCTTTCCGTTTTTCCTTGAAATAGCTTTTATAGTTCCTGATTGAAACGGCACACGCCATGATACATGTAAATCGTCATTTTGTTTAGACTTCACTCCTAATGATTTTCCATTTAACAACAATTCTACTTCATCTGCATTATTATAATACGCCCAAACATCAACGTCTTGTCCGTCTTTCCAATTCCAATGCGGAAAAACATGCAATACATCTTTATTTGTCCATTCGCTTTGGTACATGTAATACACATCTTTTGGAAAACCTGCTAAATCTACCACGCCAAAATACGAGCTTCTAGCTGGATATGGATACGGAATAGGCTCACCAATATAATCAAAACCTGTCCAAATAAATTGACCAGCGATGTAATCTAGTTTTTTAACCGTTTTCCAGTTTTCTTCGTGAGTTGCTCCCCAATAAGCAGATACTTGATCGTAAGCTGAAACTGTAAAATCGTCATTCCCATCAAAAGCCACATTATGTGCTGACGGCCATCTTTTTATACTATCTGATGGAAAATCGTAATGTCCTCTAGTTTCTAATGCCGACACACTTTCTGAGGCTAATATTTTTTCACCTTTAAACTTTTCAGGAAAATCATAGTAATCTTTATGTTTATAATTAAAACCTAAAAGATCTAAAGCACCAGATTGATAAATAAAATTTTTCTCAGGAATATTTTCTGTTAATGCACAGGTTACAGGTCTGGTTTTATCTAAAGTCTTTACAATATTCACTAATTCTCTAGTCATGGCAACCCCTGTACTATCAAACTGTTCGCGAATTTCGTTACCAATACTCCACATCATTACCGATGGGTAATTTCTATCACGCTTTACAAAATCTTCTAAATCTTGTTTATGCCATTCATCCCAATACATGCTGTAATCGGCTTTTAGTTTTTTCTTTTTCCAAACATCAAAAGCTTCAACCTGCACTATAAAACCCATTTTGTCACACAATTGCAACAACTCTAAAGACGACGGATTATGAGATACTCTAATCGCATTCACACCCATATTTTTCATAATTTGAAGCTTACGTTTTATTGCTGAATAATTAGCAACTGCTCCTAAAGCACCATTATCGTGATGCAAACAAACACCATGAATTTTAGTTGAAACGTCATTAAGCGAGAAGCCTTTTTCGGCATCAAAATTAAAATAGCGTAAGCCTAAAGGTGTTTCGTAATTATCTACCAACTTAGAATCTTCGTAAACTTTAGTCACGATTTTATAGAGATACGGATTTTTAGTATCCCACAAATTTGGTTTTAAGACTTCAAATTTTTGAGTCGTAGTTTTTACACTGTTTTTATTGATGTTTTCTTCGGAAGTTGAACTCGCTATTTCAATAAAATCAGCATTTAAAATAGTACTTGTGATTTTATAGTTTTTATCTAAACTGGTTTCATTTTCAAGCGTTATCTCTAAATTAACCGAAGCCTTTTCTTCTGAAACTTCTGGTGTTGTAACATACGTTCCCCAGTGTGCTACATGAAGTTTTTCGGCAACTACTAAACGTACATTTCTGTAAATTCCAGATCCTGAATACCATCTTGAGTTTGCCTGCTCTGAGTTATCGACTTTTACTGCGATAATATTCTCCTGTTCACCATAATTTAAATGCTTTGTTAACTCGTATGCAAATGAAATATAGCCGTTTGGACGAATGCCTAAATAGTGTCCATTAATCCATACTTCACTTTTTCTGTAAACCCCATCAAACTCGATAGAAATTGATTTATTTTGGAAATTTTCTGGCAATTTGAATGCCTTACGATACCACGCCACTCCTGTTGGTAAGGCTCCCCCTTCGGGTTTAGCTGGATGCTCTTCACTAAACGCGCCTTCAATACTCCAATCGTGTGGCAAGTTTAAGTTTCTCCAATTATCTGTATCAAAGGTAGAATCGATAGCTTCTGGAAAATCACCTAATTTGAATTTCCAATCGGAATTAAAATCTTCAACAATTCTAGCATTTTTTTCAGTAGTATTACACCCTACAAAAACAAATAGCGTTATTACTGCAAATATAATTTTTAAATATTTCATTTTCTTTATTTATTACTTTTACTGAAACTCAAAAGATTCTAACCGCAAACCTTTCATGTTATTAGATTCTAATGTTATTTTATAAGTTCCTGCATTTATAAATCCACCCGAAGTGGTGTTTAATATTTTCCATTTTTTATTCTTTACTGGAAATTCTATATCGTCATTTCTTAATAAAATGCCATTTGCATCTTCAATTTTTAAACGCACTTTTACTGGCGCATCATTTATGTTCATAAACCTGTAACGCATTAAATAAATATTCGCCACACCAGGGTTTACAGTAAATGTGATGCTGTTCTGTGTGTTTTCGGTAAATTCGACATAATCACTTTTCTTGAAAAAAGCTTTTTTAACACCTTTTCCAAAAGTTTTAGCATTTTCTGCTTCTAGTTTTAAAACAGCACGATCGTCTTGTTCTTCCATAGAGTATGTTGGAACTACAGCAACGGAATACATGGATGTGTTTTTATTATTTCCGTTAGATTCAAAAATTACTTTATCGCCTGCTTTTACTTCTTTTTGAAAAACATTAAAAATAGTTCCTGTACTATTTTCAACTGTGCCTTCCTTTTTTTCATAACCATCAAGCCATGACAAAACCTCCTTTATACTAGAATCGACTAAAACATAAATATTAGCATTTTCTTTAGAAATAAATAACCCTGAAACTTCTTTTATATTTTCTGAATTTGAAAAACGAATATAATGAGCTCCATATAACTCAGGAATCAACTTATTGAATCTAATATTAGAATCGGCATACTGTTTATTATTAATATCAAGCCATGTTCCTATTTCAAATTTACTAGCTGCAGAAACCTTTAAAATATTTTTAGGTGAAGATTGAGCGGGTTTAATCTCTTTATTTAAAGTTGCTATAGCTATAGCCGAAATTACGGCTTGTCCTGAAGCTTGATTTGGAAATGAAATAGATATTTTCCCATCTTTACTTTTTGCTTTAAACGTCTTTTTTAAAGCGGCATCATGCCCAACTTCATCCCAAATATCTAAATCCTTTAAAACAATTTTATTATTAATAGCGACATCAAAAACGCGCCAATCTTTACACGCCATTCCTCCTCCTGTTCCGTACCAAGGTTCGTTAAAATACATTTCAACTAGATATTCGCCTTCTGGCACAGGAAACTCATATTTCAATTTATCTGCTCCATATCTAAAACCTTGAAATAATGTCCAATCCTTAGTATTTGCTATAGCATCGTTTGTAGTGCGCTGGCTTGCGTAAAATGCTGGTAGGTTTTCAAAATCGTCTGTCCATGATAATGAGCCCCAAGTATTGTCATCTGTCTTATGAACATCGGCTAACCATGTATTTCCAAAAGTGTCTTGAAAGTCTTTACCTCCACTATTTACACGATACATATAATTGTAATTAGCTTCTGGTTTTAGAATTTCATTAGAATCTGACACCAAAACATCAAAATGAGGTGCTTTTGGTAAATTGTTTAAAACAATATAATCTTTAGCTACAGGTTTTCCTTTAACGTAACCAATGGCATATAATACATTGTATTTAATATCGACATTATTCCACTGAAAATGCTCCCCAATAACGCCCGGGTTTTTGAGTTTCCCTAATGATGCATTATCAACATCATTAAACAACTCAACCTCATCGCAATTAGAATACACATCAATACCGTTTTTAACACCTGTGGTTGTCCAACGACTTGGCCATGTATGAGACACAATATACACCATCGGGCTTTCTTCTTTTGAAACATAATTTGCCCTGTACATATAAAATGCATCCAACGGTTCTCCCCAAATTGTAAAAACACCTTTGTAGTTTACAGGACCCACTTTATCAATATCTCTATAGCCTTCACCATTTTGTGTGCGTCCAGGGTTTTCATGAGAATATAACAACCAATGGTATTGCCCTACTATTTTATCTTTTACAGATTCTGCCTCTCCAACTTTAATTTCCATAAGTTGAGAAAACCTGTTTTCACTTAATGCTCCTTTTTGGTTAAACTCACCTTCGGTATGTAAATCTGCAGATCGCCATGCACCGTATTCTCCATTTAAAATTTGTTCTGTAAGTTCTTCTCCGTAGTTATAAGGATTGCCTCCATAAGTTCCCGACCAGTTTTGAATCACATTCCAATCGGTACCTTCGCCGCCATTACAAGTTGTAACAATGCGTTGTTTAGCTGACGTTGGATCTAGTTCTTGAATAATTTGTCTGCATTCTTCGGCAAATTCTTTGGGAATGGTGCTTTCATTTTGCAATCCCCACATAATAACCGACGGGTTATTTCTGCGTTCTTTAATCCACTCTTTTAATAAGATTTTAAAATTAGCCTTAAACTCTGGCGTATCATACCAAATATGTGCTGAAAACTGACTCCAAAACAGAATACCTTCTTCATCTAAATACTCTTGATATTTTAAATTATGAGGTTGATGCCCTTCTCGAAAGGCATTATAACCAGCTGCTTTTACTTGCTCTACTCTGGTTTTAATTTCTTTATCTGAGAACGAATGACTTTTCCCTATGGCATGTTCATACTCGCAAGTGCCGTTTATAAATACCGGATTGTCGTTTAAGAAAAAACGATTATCATTTCCTTCTCTATTTACTGGCCAACTTGCCCAACGAATACCATATGGTGTAGACAATTCATCTATTAGTGTATTGTTTTCGTAAATTTTTGTTGAAAGCTGATATAAATAGGATTGCTCTGGAGACCACAATTTCGGATTTAAAATTTCGGGTAATGTTTGCTTTATTTCTTCTAATTCTGAAACATTAATATTTTCTGTTTTAACAGAAACAACTTCTTCACCATTTTCATTTAAAAGCGCATTTTCAATTGTAATTGTTTTATCTGAATTACTGTAATTCTTAACCTCTGTAGTAATATGAAGTAATGCTTTTTCTTTATTTGTTTTATCATCATTCCAAATATGAACTCCAAAAGGTTCTATTCGTAATTTATCTGTAACAACTAACGATACGGGTCTAAAAATGCCCATAGGTTGCGAACCTTCAGAAAAGCCCCACTCGCCAGAACAACCACCACAAACCCACGGTAAATTAGCAATAAATGCAGGATGATGTGCCTTAACTACAATATTATTTTCAATATCAAAATTTATAGCTCCTGTAATATCTAAAGTAAAAGTCGTTCTACCTCCTTTATGCTCACCAACTTGTTTACCATTTACCCAAACGGTAGCATACGAACCTACACCTTCAAAAAACAAAAAATGCTGTTTATTGTTATCCGCCTTATCTAATTTTAGAGTTTTATAATACCATGCTGTACCGTGTAAATTTCCGTGTTTCATTCGGCGATAGCCATAATATTGATCCCAGTTATGTGGCACCGAAACTTGTTTCCAAGAAGCATCTGTTTTCAAACTTCTCACAAAATCTGCTTCAGATTCTCCTAAACTATCTAATAAAATAGTTTGCCAATTCGAATTTAAAGTCATGGTTTTGCGTACCACTACCTCACTTTCATTTTTACATGAAAACAATCCTAAAATCGTAAAAAAAAGTATGTATTTAAAACGTAACTTCATTTAAGTAAATTATATTTTCTATTTATAAAATGCTCTCCCTTCGACTACGCTCAGGGCGACATTCAGTGTTAAAAAAATTAATAAAATAACCAATCTACAGCCATACCATCTTCTGAATTGGTAATACCTGCATCATGAATTAAGATATCTTCCTCTCCATCAATAAACCCTAAAATTAAAACACGTCCTTTTCCTAGCACCAATTCATGTTCTCCTGGTTCGTATTTGTAACTATAAACATTTACAGGATACAACCCTGGAATTAACATAGCATTGGCAATTTTAATATCTGCCTGTCCGCGATTGTTTGCATGCGCGTTGGTTTCTAAAGTAGGTGGTTCTAATACCGTATAACTATTGGTGTTAAAATAGCCAACTAATATTTTTACAGGCTTTTCAGTTTTAAAATGTAAAACCGTTCCTACTTCTTTTTGCTGTTTGTCTGAAAACTGTACTCCAGAAATATTTTTCAATTCTTCTGCTATTTCATCAATTTTAGCATCATTATCAGCATATACTTTTTGTCCCTTTTTCAAAGCGTAACGCTTCGTGTCTTTATTAAGAATTATAACCTCAACAGGTTCGAATATCTTATGCTCTTTTGCGATTTGTCCATTACCTCCATTTAATTTAAGCATGTCGATATTACGTTTAAAAACATCAAACTCTTTTTTATAATATGGTAATAAATCTTCCCATGTTTTATTGGTTCCATCGCGACCTGTAATTGGTATACGACGTTGTGCCGTTTGCATGCTATTAGCATACAAATAGGTGTCTTTTGTAAGTCTGGTTAACTCATTAAAATACGCCAAACTCTTTTCTAAATGTGGAATTGCTTTTTCTAAATCAGCAATATCATTCGAATATTTGTAATTTAAAACCAACATTGCCGCTTTTACTTTTTCTGCAAAGAAATTAGCAAACGCATCATAACAATACACATCGTTTTTTAAACGTTCAAATTCTTCCTTATTTTTTCCAATCGAAGAAGACGCTTTTTCTATAGCTTCAACAGCTAATTTTCCATGTGCTACAACTTCGGCTATAATTTGAGGCGGTGTTTCGCCAACATGAGTCTCGCCTTTCCATTCTTTCTCAGCATAATCTATTAGTATTTCGCCAACAGGTCCGTTAGATGATAAAAAGTTTTTGTAAACATGATATTTATAAGGATTAACCAATTGCCCCATAAACATACCGAGTAATAGGGTTTGTCGATTTCCATCTGAAATACCAAACGTTCGGAGTAACTTTGGAGCGATTTCACCAGTTTGCTCATAGGCTTCCAAGATGTCTTTACCACTTTCATCACTATTATAGTAAGTGTCAAGTGTTTTTGACCAGTAATCTACTTCATCGTTTCTGTCACGATCTGAATTCCACGCATATCTTGCCCATGTTTGATACCACATCCAATCACGGTCTATTTGTTTTAACCTTACAGTTGTTTTATCTGCTGTATAAGGCCAATCCCAATAGGATGTTTGAGGATATAAATGGAGTCCATTTGCACCTTGTATGTTATGCATTGCTTTCACACTTTTTTGAATGAAATCTGGCGAACTATAACGAAACGGCTCTAAATTTGCCAAAACATGAACGTTAGAAACATGTACAGACCCTAGTTCACTCAAGGCTTTAGGAATATCTTCCCAAGCATCTCGCGGTTCGTAAGTTGTTAGCGATTCTCCGTTATATTTAAACGTAGTAAATAAATTTTTATAAATAGGCAATGCAGCCTCCATAACACGCTCTGCATCGGTATCGTGCCCACGTAAAACAATTGGAGGCTCTTTGGTTAAGCCTAATTCTTCTAACCCATTTTTTACACCAGGTATAATCGTTTCGGTAAACCATTTAACATCATCATCAATGGTATGCATAGCCTCCCCTAAGGTTACTAAAAACCCAACATTTGGATATTTTTTAATAAATGCTGTTATCGATTTTTGTGTATAATCTGCAATTAATGGTGTAATTGGGCGACTTCGCTCCTGAGTTTTAATACCGTGTTTTTCTGCAAAAGGTTTTGAAACAAGGATATTATAAAACATCTGAATAACCCAAATTCCACGCTTATCTGCTTCTTCGGTTAAGAACTTAAAAATTTCTTCATTTTTCTTAAACGTCTCTTCATCTACCTCAAGAGCATACGGATAGTCATCTAACTTTACAAGAGATGCAAATGGATGCCCATTCCATAAATACAAGGAATTGTAGCGATTTTCAACCATCATATCCAGATATTCAATCCAATGCGCTTTATCATAAAGCCAAGGAAAACTCTCTGGTGTGTATGGGTATTCGTAAACCATACGCCCCGGCAAATAGGTTGTTTTTTGAAGTCCAATACAGGTACCTCGCAATACCATTTCGGGACTATCTTCTATATTTATTTCTAAAGGTAATGCGTTCTTTTTTTCAATTTGATCAATCAATTCCAAAGTACCGTACAATGCTCCTGAAGCATCAGCACCTTCAATAGAAATTATATTTTCTGAAGTACTTATTTTAAAACTTTCTTTTTTAGTCCCATCTATTTTTTCTGAAACAACGATTACACGACTTATTTTATCCGTTGGTATTTCAGATGAAATATTAACCACGTAATGCTTTTCCTTTAATGCCTCGGAAAGTTTATTTACTCCAAACATAATTCTTGGCGATTCTGTATCTCCAACAATAGTTACCTGCTTTTCTGTTGCGCAAGAAAACATTAAAAAAATTAGAATAACGCTTAAGTATCTCATAAAAAACGGTGCTTTAGATCTTATTTATTTTGAAATACTTTTTTAAGATAAGCCACATTTGCACTGTAGTTTTTAACAACTTCTCGAACCATTGATGTATCTCTAGAACGCTCTACAATTAACCAACCTTTCCAAAGCATTTTATCTAAGGTTTCTTTAATTTTTGGTAAATCGATAGCTTTATCCTTTTCTATCCAAGCTCCATCGGTATTTGATGCATGAATTTGAGCTATATTATCGCGTCCTAACGTTTTTAATTCTTTAGAAATATCGCGTCCATTTTTAATAGCATTCGCAAAATTGAAAGATATTTTTATGTTTCTGTTTCCTATTTCTTTTAATAGTTCTTTTTCTTCTGCAGCAGACAAAGACGTTTCAATTGCGATAACCCCATTTATTTTTTCAACTTGTTTTCCAGCCCAACGTAAACGCTCGATAATAGCAGGTCTTAATTCTGGGTTTTTAACTAAATCGCCCTGTGTTCCCAAAGGTAAATAAGCTACTTGAACGTTGAATTTTTTCATCACTTCTATACAATCATCAACCATACGTTTAACAGTAGGTCGCTTTGCAAAAGACTGTGCATAAAAACCAGACATCGCTATAGAACTAAAGCCAATACCTGTTTCTGAAGCTTTATCTTTAAACACCTTTTCTTCAATGGTATCACCGTTAAGAAACTTACTATCAAACGTTTCTCTATTTCCTAAACCGCCCATATCCATTTCTATACCATCGGCACCAATTTCTTTAGCGCGTTCAAACGAACCCAGTTTTTGACGTTTTAAAATCATCCAATCGCAAACTGCTACTTTATAGCGTTCCTTTGTTGGTCCTGGCCAAACACCATCTTTTATTGGAAACGATACTAATTTTGATGGGTCTATTTTTACATACTTAATTTTTTGACGTCTCCAAGTATAAATACAATGCAACATACCGTCTTTTCCTTGTATGATAGATGGATATGAATATTGACTAATTTTTGAATCTTCTAACACCAAAGACGCATCCCAATTAATACCATCATTTGATATGGCTATATTTAATGGACTTCTATAACTTTTTGTTGTGCCTTCTGCTGGCCATACGTGATTATAAATTAAAGCATGTTGCCCGTTTTTCATGGTAACTGCGTCTGTACCCGAACTGTTATTTGGCATGTTTAGTAATTCTAAATCAGACCATGTTTTACCATTATCTTCAGACCATGTACTAAATAAATGCCTGTTTCTAGTTCTCCCAACTTGTTGTAGCTTTCCGTTTTCGTGGAATAAAACACTTGGTTGAATCGCATTTATTTTATTTACTCCTTTAGAAAGTGTATCGCCCATTACCCAAGTTTTTCCAAAATCTGGAGTCGATTCCATACGTAAATTCCAACCATTACCTTCAACACTCGATGGTAATAAAAGTGTTCCGTTTTCTAACAAAACAGGTTTGTTTTTTATAGGACCTAAATAATCTTCTGGCATTTTTTCTGGAGAAGACCATGTTTCTCCTTCATCTGAAGAACGCATTAACATACCCCACCAAGTTGATGGACTTGGTCCTATTTTATAAAACAATACTAAATCGCCATAAGGAATTTGATACAATACAGGATTCCATGTTGGATATCTTAAAGTATCATTTTGCACACCGTTTGCAACCTCAATAGCTTCTGTCCATTTTCCATTTTTACGTTTACTAAACCAAATACCAACATCTGGATTACGCTCTTTTGTACCTCCAAACCATGACGCTACTAATTCGCCATTTGTTGTTTCTACTATGGTTGCTGCATGACACGATGGATATGGTGCATTTTCATTAATAAATTCCTCAACTAAAACCCCTTCTTTCCATGTTTTATCGGCTAAATCTATTTTCTTTTCCTCAGGCTGTTTACAACTTCCTAAAAGGATAACACATAATAACATTAATGTGGTTGGAATTAGTTTCATCTTCATATGATTTATTAATTTAATTCTGAATTATTTTAGTTTATTTGAATTGAATACGTTCCAGATTTTAATTCTAAAACTAGTTTATTTTCTTCTGTTTTATAATTTCCTGAAACCTTATCTAATCTGTTTTTATTGATTTTTACTTTTGAAGCATTCGTTGTTGGTAAATACACCAATGCAGATGTATTTGCAGGAATAGTAATGTCCCATTCTAGCTTGCTTTTACTTTTCTTCCAATGACTTTTTATAGTTCCATAAATAGATTCGTAAGACGCATTTACATAACTTAAACCCGCATTAAAGTCGGGTTTCATGATAATTTGTTTAAACCCAGGATGTACTTCGCTAGATTTAATTCCCGCCATATTCTCGTAATACCAAATCATTAAATCGCCTAAAAGCATAACATGATTTTGTGAATTCATTTCAGGGTCGGCAGTATTTCCATTCCATAATTCCCAAATAGTAGTTGCCCCATTTTCTACCATATAACCCCAACTAGGATAGGTTTTATTAGACGCTAATTTGTATGCTAAATCGCCTCTTCCAAAGTCTGTTAAGGTTCGCATTAAAAATTGTATTCCTACTACACCCGTGCTAACATGTCCTTTCTTAACGACCTCAACCTCATGCACCATGTTTTGAAACACCTTGTCTTGCAAGTTATCTGGCACCATATTAAAAGCTAAAGGCAGTACATTTGCTGTTACCGTATTGTTTGCATAAGTATTTGTTTCTCTATTGAAATATTTAGCATTAAATGCTTTTTTTACTCGATTTGCTAAGGCATCATAATGAGCAATATCTGATTGATTCGCTTCTGAAATAGTTGCAAACTTTTTCATAATTTGAAGCAAATGATAATAAAAAGCACTAGATAATACTTCGCCATCTGTTAATCTTGATGGATCTTTAGAACGGATAATTTCTAACGATTCTGGTGGCACACACCAATCGCCGTATTTATCTTTAGTCATTAAATCATTCTTCAAGTAATTATCCTCCATGTACAACACCCATTTTTTCATGTATGAATAATGGTCTTTTATTACTTTTTCATCTCCATATTGCTGATATAACATATCGGCCACTTTTAAGTAAGCACCTTGCCATGTCACGCCATCGCCGTAATAACGCCAAAATGCTGGTGCTACATCTGGAATTCCACCATCTAAAGTTTGCGAATATTTAATATCGTCTAACCATTTTGCGTATAAGGTTTGGTTATCAAACAAGAAACTTTCTCCATAAGCACCTGTTGTTCTATCGCCTAACCAAGGCTGCCGCTCGTTACGTTGCGGACAATCAATTGGCATACCTTTATAATTTCCTCGAATACCCCAATAAGCATTTTTAAAAATTTGATTCATGGTTTCGTTAGAACATTCAAACGTTCCTGTAGTCGCCATATCATCATACACTACTTTTCCTAAAAACTGATCTAATGAAGGTTTTGATTTTAAGCCTGAAACTTCCACAAAACGAAACCCATGATATATAAATTTAGGTTCCCAAATTTCTTCGCCTTCACCTTTTAAAATATAAGTATCGGTTGTTTTTGCATCACGTAAATTAGCAATGTATAATGAACCATCTTCTTGTAAGGATTCAGCAAACTTTAGTATAATTTCATCTCCGCTATCTCCTTTTACTTTTATTTGTAACCACCCAACCATGTTTTGCCCCATATCTAAAATATAAGTTCCTCGGTTAGTTGCTTTAATTGATAAAGGTTTTACCTCACCCATTACTTTCATGTTAGGTGTCATTTGTGCTTCATAAAAACCACCTGGTTCTTGAACCCACATTAAATCTATCCAATCGCTATCATCAAAATCAACTTTATTCCAATTTGGTATTTCTTTACGAGCATCGTAGGTTTCTCCATCATATTCGTTATTTGCTCGAATAGGTCCGTTTGGAGAGAACTTCCATGTTTGGTCTGTTTTTATAGTTTCTTTCGTCCCGTCTTCATATTCAACTACAAGTTGCAACGCCATTTTCGGGAAGCCGAAACTTTTAATTTTATAGGGTTTATATTCTTGTCGCATAGCGAAAAACCTGCCGTTTCCTAAAATAGTTCCTAAAACATTTTCTCCTTGCATTAAGTTAGAAGTTACATCAAATACATTATACTTTACATTTTTTGTATAATCTGTAGGAACGGGTGCTAATACTTGATTTCCTATTTTTTCTCCATTAACATAAAACTCATACAAGCCCATGCCCATAATGTAAACCGTGGCTTTTTTTATATTCTTTTTTAAATCGATTTGCTTTCTAATATATCTCGCAGATAGTTTTGAAAACTGGCCAACGGAATCTCCTGGAAATAATTGATTATAACCAATCCATCGGGTAGATTTCCATTCGGCATAGGTTAGAATACCCATGCTCCAATGCGCTGTTTCACTCCAAGTTGACGCATCTTTGTTAGTCCAAACTTTTACTTTCCAATACGCTTCATCTTTACTATCTAATGACTTTCCTTTATATTGAATATTTACAGACGTGCTAGTTTCAACTTTACCACTATCCCATAAATCGGCTTGATTAGACGCTAATTTTTCTGCAGAAGAAGCTACTAAAACTTGATAAACTGTTTGTTCAACCCCTGCATCATTCGTTTGAAACTGCCAACTTAATCTGGGTTGTAAAACATCTATCCCTAAAGGATTAGTTAGCATTTCACATTGAAGATGATTCAACTTAATATTATTTTGAGCTATTGCGGAAAATGAACAAAGAAGTATCACTATATATTGTAGTCTTTTTTTCATTGGATTTCACACCTACAAGGTTTCAAAACCTTGCAGGATTTTTTATTCATCCTTATTTTTATTTTGAAGTTAGTTTTTCAAGCTTATCTGAAGCTGCTATTTCTTCACCGTTTCTAAAGATTTTAAAACCTTTTCCTTTATTATATTTTTCACCTGTTTTATCCCACAGAATCGTTACAATATCTCCATGATATAATACATTGTCTAAACAAAACCAATCCCATTTATCTTGTGGAATTAACGGACTTACTTCTATTTTATCATCGGTTCTTGGACGTAATCCTACCAAACCTGTAATCATTAAATCGTTAAATGTAGAGTGGTTGTAATAACGACTTCGCTCTCTATCTCCCATTAACCAATAGCCTGTAGTTTCATCTAAATACTCGCCTATATATGGTCGTCCACGGTAATATTGAGACTCTACATATAAATTCATTTGCTTAAAATAATCACTTTCATTAATAACATCTTGATTGTAATTATTAAGCACATTCGCCATAGCGGTTAAGGTTTGTGATGTTGCAAAAGGCCATACGGCTCCATCCCATTCACAAGTTCCTGTACCATGACTTCTAAAACGTGGACTTCTACGTTCGGCAGTAGTTAAGCCAAAAGGAGCTGCAAAACCTGCTTCATCTTTTACTTGTTCCCAAGCTTTTTCAAAACCTTTATTTTCGGTTGGTAAATTAAAATACCATGGAATAAAACCAATCGCTTCACGCACGTTAGACGAAGTGTCTTTTTCGGTTAAAGTTTCAAAAAAGGCAGCATCATTATTCCATAATTTAGCTTCTACTAAATTTTTAAGCTTACTGGCTTTATCTTTAAAATAAGTTGCTTTTTCTCTTTCCCCTTTCATACTTGCCATAACCGATAAAGCTTCTGCATTTGCAAACATATAACTGTTAATAGTTGGACGTGCATTTCGTACATGACGCCCACCACTTAACGATTCTTCCATGCCATCTTTTACATCGTTTTGCCAAAATAAACCGTCTGGTCTTTGTCTTTCTTCTTCCCAAGCCGTATAATCATTTACCATATCTGGATACATATCTAACAAATAGGTTTGATCCTTATTTACCAGGTATCGGTTGTAAAGTGCATCGGCCGTCCAACTACTAAACTTATGTAGCTTTTTCATTGGTTTCCCTTCATTTCCTCTGTACCAAATATTTACATTTTGCTCAATGTATTTAGGATCATGCACCCATCTAAACTCATAAATATGATGCCCTAATGCACAGGCAATTAAATTATATTTATCGGCATAAGAACGATCTACCAAAAATTCGGTAATGGCATAACCTTGTGGTGTATTTGTAATGTGTTTACGCAAACTCCACCAGCGAAAATAGTACATTTCCTCAAGGTTTTGTTGCGGACATTCAAATAGCGGAATATTAGTTTTCATCCAAGCCCAAGCGCTATCATTTGGTATAGCTTTGGCTATATTTTCGTCTTCCATGGTGTTGAAATAATCGGCATAATGCTTATAATCTTCAACTTTTAAAACCTGTGCCGTATGTGTTTCGCTTAATGTAGACTTACAACTGCTAAATACCAATACAACGGCAACTATAGTAAACTTTATAAGATTTGTTTTTATGTTCATTTTTTTATTCTGTAATTGTTATTTTCCATGAAAAGTATATGTTTTACCAGTCTTCATTGGCACATCGTACTCGTAATACTTTGGAAGTTTTAATTTTTTAATTTCTGCTTTTTCTGAGATAATTGGAGCTTTTACTTCTACATTAAAAAATAATGAATTTGAATTTTCGCCCTTGGCTCTTTTAAGTGATTTTCCGTTAGAAAATTTTAATGCAGACTTAGATCTTAACCTACAATTTCCATCAAATTTTGATGTTATTGTTAGCACTGAAACTTTGTTGTTTTTCCAAGATAAATCAATTTCATAACCGCCTCTGGATTTTAATCCCTTTATATTACCTTGTTTCCATACACTTGGTAACGCTGGTAACAAATGAATAGCACCTTCTTGACTTTGCATCAACATTTCTGCAATACCAGCAGTACAACCAAAATTACCATCTATTTGAAATGGTTGATGTGCATCGAGCATGTTTGGGTACGTACCACCACCTTTACGTTGGTCTGCAGTTACTAAATGTAATTGATCTTGTAATAATTTATAAGCATGATTACCATCTAACAAACGTGCCCATAAATTAACTTTCCACCCCATTGACCAACCTGTAGATTCGTCTCCTCGATACTTTAAAGACGTTTTTGCTGCTTGAAATAATTCAGGTGTTTTAAATGGTGATATTTGATTACTTGGAAACAATCCGTATAAATGAGATACGTGCCTGTGATGATCTTCGGGATCGTCCCAATCTTTCATCCATTCTTGAAGTTGCCCATGTTTACCAATTCGCATTGGTGACATTTTAGAAAGTGCAACGCTTAATTCTTCCGCGAAAGCGTTATCTGTATTTAATATTTTTGACGCTTTAATTATATTGGTAAACAAATCGAAAACCAATTGATTATCCATAGTTGTTCCTGCGGTAATAGTTGATTTACCATCTTCACCAGCATGTGTGTTTTCGGGTGAATTTGATGGTACTACAACTAAATAACCTGTTTCTGGTTCTAGAATCATGAAATCTAAAAAGAAGCTTGCAGCCCCTTTCATTATTGGATAAATCTCTTTTAAATATTTTTCATCACCTGTATATAAATAACGTTCCCATAAATCTTGACATACCCATGCACCACCTGTTGGCCACATACCTGAGGCTGCATTATCAATGGGACCTGTAATACGCCAGATATCGGTATTGTGATGCAACACCCAACCGTTGGCATTATACATAATTTTAGCCGTTTCTTTTCCTGTTTCAGCAACCTCTTTTGCCATTTGAATAAATGGTTCGTGCATTTCTGAAAGATTCGTTAATTCTGCTGGCCAATAATTCATTTCACCATTAATATTCATGGTATACTTACTTTCCCAAGGTGGAAATAACATATCATTCCAAATACCTTGTAAATTGGCTGGTTGCCCACCAGGTTGCGAACACGAAATCAATAAATAACGTCCAAATTGAAAATATAAAGCTGCCAATTCTGGATCGAACTGACTGCTAAACTTTCTAATACGTTCGTCTGTTGATTCTTTAGCAACTGCTGTAGTTCCTAAATCTAAAGAGACACGATTAAAGAATTTCTGGTAATAATCTACATGCGCTTTTTTAATAGTTTCAAAATTCTTATCAATGGCTTTATCTAAAATCGATTTGCTTTTTGAAACATAATCTTCTGTAAGATCTTTATAATTTTTAAAATTGGTTGCAATAGAAATATACAAGGTTACTTCGTTTGCTTTATCAATACTGAAGATTCCATTTTTAATCGAAATTTCTCCACCTTCATGTTGAGCAGCCATTCGACCTTGAAACTTTACACGTCCTTTTTGTCCTTCAACTGTACTTGTTACACCTGATAGTGTTACTTGAGCTTCTTCGGTAGTCGTTTTTGTTTTATCAAACGGACTATTCATAAACACGTTACAAGTAATTGCTCCAGGTTTATTTGCTGATAATTTTACAACAATAACATCATCTGAAAATGCTGTTAAAATTTCCCGTGTATATTCAATATCATTAACAGTGTATTTTACTTTTGCAGTAGCATTTTCAATATCTAAATCGCGATAATAGTTGGTATAATTTTGATGCCCTGGAAATGAAATATATACACTCCCAAAGGTTTGATATGGCATACCATTATTTGTTTGCGAACGAATATCTGATGTTGCCATTGCCTGAGCTTCTGCATATTTTCCATCAAAAATTAACTGACGTACTTTTGGTAATGCTTTTAATGCTTTTGTATGTGCGTTACTATTTGGTGAACCTGCCCAAATAGTTTCTTCGTTTAACTGTAAGCGCTCAACTGCTGGATCTCCAAATACCATAGCACCTAAACGTCCGTTCCCTATGGGTAATGCTTCGTTCCAGATTTCTGCTGGTTCATCGTACCAAAGTTTCAATACATGAGAAGATTGTGAAGAAACAGTTTGAATTCCTAAAACAGCAATTAAACTACAAAACACATATTTTTTTAATTTCAATTTCATCTTTTATTACCTTAATTATTGGTTATCATATATTAATTGGCTGAAACCAATTTCACCTGATAATCTCTAATATCTTTTAATTCGCCTTCAAACGTTAATTCGTTCTTTTGAACTAATTCTTTTAAACGCCAATTCAGTGTATAATCACTAGCATTAAAATTAATATTAACTAACGTCCAGCCTATAACACGAGCGGCTTTTTGAAATTCTTCTTTGCAACGCTTTTTAAGTGCCTCATCAAAGTAATTTTCTTTAACTGACTTTATTTTACAATCTTCTCCAAGAACTCTTACTAGAGCATTTTCCTTAACCAAACGTTCCCATAAATGAATTAAATCATTTCGATTCCCTTGGGACAACGGTTTAAAATGGTCTGCAATGACATGTATATGTTGTGGTAATACTACTGAAATACTATCAGGAACATAAAACGAACCATCTTCTCGCTCCAATTTTATTTTCAAAAAATCAGATGTGAATATATTAAGATTAAAATCTTTCAATGCATATAAAAGTTCACTGAACGATATTATATCTAGAGCACTACTACCAGACCAGATATAAAGATCTCCATCGATAAAACCTTGCTTTATTAATTCAATTTTTCTAAGATTCTGACTTCTTAATGGATCCATTGAATTACAAGAGATATTGGAAAGAAACCAAGCATCTCTTTTAGCTCTTCCTGCATCATTATTGAGATTTTGTATTGGTCCGACTCTAAAATCATCATTCAAGTCAATGATATTTTCTTCTGGAAGATTAAGTTCTTTACTGCTTAACAACCTTGATTTTGCGTAATTACCAAAAACAATATGACATTTATTTTTCATAAACTCTATTATTTTTCTCTCCAAATAACGCGTATAATTTATCAATATCTCTTAAGGCGTTTTCTGGCAAATTTTCTTCTTTATTATCAAAAACATATAAAGCGTCGTAGGTTTCAATAGTACAAGTTGACTCATCTATTTTCCCACTTTTATTTTTTACTTTACTTAAATCTAAATTTAAATGTTTTGCCATAAATGGATACATAGCCATACGTTTTGAAAGTCCGTAATCATGTCCTTCATTTCTAAAATGTGCGTTTTCAACTAAATCTTTTTTATCATAAAAACCATAGGTTCTTTCTATAAAAGGGAACTCTGTTTCTGGTACTGCTTGTGTCCAATCTTTTCCATCGGAAATAATAAGTTGTGGTTTAGGAGCTGCCATTGCAGCAACCTCAGCATTGTTTGTTCCGTTACCACACAAATGAATACCGCGTCCGCTTTCGCAAGGGCAACCACCTGAATGATTAGCTGAAACCATAACCACTGGAACGGATACCGTAACTCTATCATCTAAAGCTGCTAAAAACATAGTATGTGAACCTCCACCAGAACCACCGGTTACTCCAACGCGAGAAACATCGGCATGTTTAAGTGTTTCTGCATAATCTAACAATCGCATACCGCTTAACACTTGAATGGTAGATGCTATGCTATTTCTATGTGTTTCTGACGGGAATTGTAATCGAGATTCTCCCCATGCAAACAAATCGAAATTCAATACAATCGCACCCATTTTAGCTAACATAGCACAGCGTATTTGCTCACTTTCTCTATAACGTCCATTACCAAAATGCCCATTTGGAGATATAACGATGGCTGCATCTTCTCGTAACGGAAACGGTTTATAAATAGAGCCTGTTGTGTAAACTCCTGGAAGAATTTCTAAAGCTATATTTTCAACACTATAACCATCAAATTTTCTTTTTTTTGTTAGTATAGGTTCTGAATTTGGTTGTGGTGGTGCTTTATCTAAACCAAAAGCCGTTATCATACACGATTTTAATGCTTCTTTTCGTATTTCCCACTCCTCTTTATCGTGATACAAATGAGTTAAATAGTTTAAACGCCTTTGTGCCTTAGCTTCTGAGACTTTATGATGTTGAAACTTTCTAACGGTATAAGACCCATCTTTTTGTTTTAAGGTTCTTAAATTAAAAGGAGCTAATACATTTGCTAAAGACACTTCTAAACGACCTTGTTCTATTCGCCAATCGGCATATTCCAAAGTTATATCTTTCAATAAATGTCTATCATCTTCAATTTTAACATTGAAAATAGATTCTATCTTTTTTATCGTTTCAATTATTGGTGTTTTAAAATTGGTGTCCGATGTTTGTGCTGTAAGTTTTGCAAACGAAAACACGAGTAATACAAACCAATACATTCTATGTGTTTTTCTTATTTTCATCTTACTTTTAATTACTTTTATAATGAACATTCAATTTTATAAATCCCAGAACCTAAGTTAAATCTAGATTTATTTTCAACTAAATTTAACGCTGATAAAGGTGCTCCATTAACTTTAAAACTTTCTTTGTTAGATACTGGTAATATTATTGTAGCTGTGGTGTTTGATGGTATTTCAATATTTAGGACTAATTTTCCATTTTTCTTTTCCCATTCTGAAACAATCTTACCGTAAACCGATTTATAACTCGCTTTTACAAATGATAAATCGCCTACAAATTCTGGTTGAATGAAAAAATGCTTAAAGCCTGGATTGGTTTCGTCTGGAACAATACCTGCTAAACTTCTATAAAACCATTCTTCAATTTGCCCCATCATAAAATGATTCCAAGAATTTCCTTTTCTAGGGTCCCATTGTTCTGTTAAGGTTGTTAACCCAAATTTTATTTGAAAACCATAACCTGGTGTATCGTAATGGTTATTCATTTTATACATGGTTTCGTTTTCATTATTTCTTGCTAAAGCTTGAAATAAATAACGATTGCCGACATCGCCTGTAGATAATCGAAAACCTTTAGATTCTATATCGTCTAACAAGTTTTTTAGAACAGCATCTTTATACTGTGGCTCTACAATATTCATAAAAACGGGCACCGCATTACTAAACTGACTATTTGTACCGTATTGCTTTGTTTCAACATTAAAAAATTCTGTATTAAAAGCTGTTTTTATATTGGCAACTAAAGTTTCGTATTTAGAAATATCTTCGGTTTTATTTAAATACTTGGCTGCTTTTGCAAATAAATTGGCTGCGTAATAGTAATGACTTGTTGCTGATAATGCTATCGGGCTATTTTTAGAATATCCTGCTGCATGATCGCCATAATCGTACCAATCTCCCAAACCATAAGACACAATGTAGTTATTGGATTTTGAGGTTAAATAATCTACATAGCGTTTCATTACAGAATAATATTCTCGAATTAAGGCATCGTCTCCATAATATTCATAATACATCCAAGGTAAAACAATACCAGTTACACCCCATTCTGGTGAATCTGTAAAATCGCCTCCAAATATCACATATTCTGGTGCAATAGTTGGAATCATACCATTTTCTCGTTGTGCATCTTTAATGTTTTTCATGATGCTTGGTATGTAATTTTCCAGATTATAATTATATATTAATCCTGGACCGTTTAAGTGTGCTTCTTCTAACCATCCCAATTTTTCTCGGTGCGGACAATCGGTTAATACGGCTTGAAAATTACTTTTTATAGCATTATTTATAAGTTCGTGTGCTTTATTGAATATTTCGTTAGAACATTCGAAAGTACCTGCTTCGCCTGCCGAATTATATATAAAATTCGATGTAATATCTAATAATAACGGAAGCTTACTATCTTTTTCTTCTTGGTAGTTTATACTATCTATCTGTATGTATTGGTAACCATAATAACTAAACTTAGGTTGCCATTCTTCTACGCCTTCTCCTTTTAAGGTATATTCAAAATAATACGGTTTTCCTGATCTGCCTTGGCGAACGGTTCCATCTTCCTTTAAACTTTCGGCTACCCAAAGTTTTATTTTCTGATCTTGCTTTCCTTTAACGTGAATGGTAGGAAAACCAGATAAATTTTGCCCCATGTTAAACACATAAGTACCATCAACAGGCTGCTTAACTTCTTTTACTTTATATTTTTTTTGAATAATAACAGGTGGTGTCACTTGAGCTTGCAATTCGCCTTTTGGTGCCTCTTGTAGCACTACACCTTTCCAAGTTGCATCTTCAAAACCAGATGTATTCCACTCTTTTTGTTCTAAATTAGCATCATAATCTTCTCCTCCAAAAATACTATTAAAGGTTATTGGACTTTCATGATATTTCCAACTGCTATCCGATTTAATAATATCTTCAGAACCGTCATTATAAGTTACTTTCATTTTAAAAAACAAAGTTGGCGGACCAAAACTCACAAAAAACTTAGCATATCGTTTTTCAACCATATTGTACATGCCATTTCCTAAAAGAACACCAATTACATTTTCTCCATTTTGCAAATCATTATCGGTTAATTCATAAATATTATAATTTACCGATTTATCGTAATCTGTCCACAATGGGGCAAACTCACTATTCCCTATTTTTTCACCATTAATGGTTAATTCATAATGTCCTAAACCAGAAATATAAACCACCGCTTCTTTTATTTCTTTTGAAATTGAAAAAGGTTTGCGCAACATAATACTCCGTCTTGCTAAGGAATCTGATGCGTCTACAATAGAATCTCTTTTCGATTTTTTAAATGACGCTGTATGGTAATGCCTGCCTTCTGGCAAATGACTATTTGCTTTTGTAATGGCACCAATCCATGTTGGGTTTAAGGCTTTTGTGTCTGGTGAAATTCTGAAAAAAGCAGGGTTACTCCAGCTAGATTCCTCATCTTCCTGATTCCATATTTTTACTTTCCAAAAATATTTATCTTCATTTTTTAAAGCTTTTCCTGAATAAGATACTAACTGGCTATTGTTTGAGTTTACTTTACCACTATCCCAAACATCGGCTTGATTATCCTCTAAATTTTCTTTTGAAGAAGCGATAAGGATTTGATATCCTGTTTGTACAGTATTAAAACCCTTAGAAGCAATTTCCCAACTTAATCGCGGTTGTTTACTTGTTACTGCTAATGGGGTTTCAGCCATGTTACAGGTTAAATTGGAAACTGAAATTGTTTTTGAATTCTCAGAAGACTTGCAAGCTGAAAACACCAATAAAAAAATTAATATCGCTTTAAAAAACTTCATATTATAATGCTTTTGTATTTAATGATTTTATATGAAACACAGCCTCAGGAATTAACATTCCTGTATTTGGTAAATCGTCATAATCTTCTCTATCTGCAGGAGTATCTGGTGTTGGAAAATGGCGTTGTTCACCAGTTCTAAACATAATTCTAGAAACGCCGTCTACAGGTGCATAAAATATTTTATTCGATTCGTTTTCACCATTAACACTAATTTTATAAGATCGAGAATTTGTGTTTAATGAAACGCGAATCGAATATGTTTTTCCGGCTTCGTATGGTGTAATATTTTTAAATCGAGAACCTGCTTTTGTTCTTAAAATGCCATCGTTATCAAATACCAAACGAATAGCAGGCAAGCCTTGTTTATTCTGAAATTCTATTTGAAGTAATCCGTGATTATTTTGTTCTGGAATGACTACAAAAGTAGCCTCCATCTCTTGAGCAAAAGGAATAACACGTTCTACACGAGCATAATCAAAAGGATCATGATCACGAAGTGTTAATACTTTTTCGTTGTCTTTCTTTTCAATTTTAGCAGAAGCCCAAGACAAATTATAGGTATTCCAAAAGTTTAATTCTTCATTATCTAAAAGGGAATTAAATACATCATTTACATCCTCATTCACCTCGCTAGTTACAGGAACCGGAACTGATGCTACCCAAACATCTTCTTTATTTACACTATAACTTACCCATAACTTACCATCTGGTGGTATCCCGTTATTTTCGGTAATTCCTCGAACGTATTGTGGCCCGTAAGATTTGTAATTTCCACCATAGCGCATCAGTGTAATTTCACCATGAACTAATAACAAATCGGTATAATTCAAACCATCATTACTGGTTGAAATGGCTAAAGGCCAACGGTATTCCGATGGATTATAAACGGTTGCATAACGATTATCGCTTGTTTTTTGTCCCCAAATTTTTGCATTACTATTTACAAAACCTAGTGCACGTAAAGGAAAATACTCCCAAGATTTTCCTTCATCTTTACTTATAGATGTTAAAGCATGTTTCCATAAACCGACTACATTTTTATTAGGTAAATGATAATAGCTAAATGCTTTATATTGTTTTTTAAGCGGAATTAAAGGATCGTCTCTATCGGCTTCCTCAACCCATTGTTGCATTTGTAAAGGTTGTGACAATAATTCTTCACATGCTTTTTTAAAGCCTTTATCTTTACTGCTTTTATAAAATGGAAAGTTTGTATTTGAAGCATTCCATCCTTTATTATATCTAATAAAATGTATAGGTCCTAAACTTCCGTCTTTTTTAATTTCACGAATAACACGACCGATGCCTTTTCCATCATTCGGACTATCTTTTTCGTTCATAGAAATACCATAAAAAGCTAAGGTAAAAAAACGATTATTAGACGCTGTAAAAAAGCCCATACGCTGATGCATGGTTGCATCTAAGTTTTTTGCAACTCCATCTACGCCTTCTTTTTGATAACCATCTGGAATACGATATATAGGGAAAATCACTTTTGGCATTCCCCATTGCTCTCCATCTTTAGAAGTAACTAAAAGCGTTTGACTAGGCGGAATATGTTCCCCAACAGGATCGCTTAAATAATTAAGATAGAATGTCCCGTTCCAATATGCCATATTAGTGGCATGATTGTATGTCCAACCAAAACCATCTGCTTTTTCTGGGTGTTCTCTACTCGCTCGCATTACCTGTGTTGCATGCACACCAACGGCTGGACTTAATTGCCCATGATGGTAATCTATATTCGAAAGTGTTTTTCCAACATACCTTACAGTATCATTTTGTGCTTGTAAACTACAAACACAAATTATTAAAAATAATGTAATTATGCCTTTATTAATATTATTGAATTGAACCATTATTTCTCTTTACTTTTATCTATTAATTTCTTTAAAATTTGCTTAGAAATCGTTGTAATTGTACCGTGTTTATGACCTTCTGGTAATTTTATTTGAGATGTTACATCTTTAAAACTTATAAAATCTGAAGTTTGTAAAGCTTTGTAATTTTTCTCTCCATAATTATCATAATAAATAAGCCACTTACCATCCTGTTTTAATACGGTTGGTCCTTCTGAAAGAAAAGCCGAATAGGGCTCTGAAATATTTTTAAAGGGCCCTAAAGGCGATTTTCCAAAGGCTACTTTTAAATTTCTATTTGGTCTTGTATTATCTTTTATAATTAAAGCATAATCGTTTTTAGCTTGCTTAACAATAACACAATCTATGACACTAAAACCCGGATTTAAAAATAGTTTAGTATCAGAAAATGTTTTAAAATCTTTAGTTGTTACGTAATACATGCGGTGGTTATTCTTCTCATCTTCTTCTCCTTTTTCATAACGAAAAGGTATTGTAGATGCCCAAATAATAATATAACGATCGTTATCTTCATCATAAAAAATTTCGGGAGCCCAAACATTTACAACATCAGGTTCATGTTTCATTACGGGTATAAACTCTTGCGTGCTCCAATCTATTAAATCTTTAGAATGAGCATAACCAAAACCATTACCACCACGCCAATCGGTTGTCCAAACCATATGGTAAACACCATCTTTTCCTTTGGCTATAGATGGATCGCGCATAATCTTACTTGCTCCAGCTTCTGGTTTTAAATACGGACCTTTAAGGTCTTCCCATTTATAACCATCTTCGCTGTATGCTAAGTATAAACCGTCTGTTGCTGGTTCTCTAAAAGATGTAAACAAATAGGCTTCCTTTTGAGAGGCACAACTGCTTAACATGCCAAGTATGACTAAAACGAGTATTTTTTTCATAAAGATTTTACCTTAATCTATATTAATTTTATTTTTCAATGTTTCACCTTCTTTTAAAACAGTTTTCACATTACTGAAAACATTATTTTTTAAATAAACCGCTTTTGTTTCAGCACCATTTGCCTCTAAAAAAAGATCGGTTTCTTCCATTGGAAAATTATTATGAATCAATATATTTGAAACATTATCTAACGAAACAACAGGCTTACCAGATATTGGACTAGATGTTGAAACGTTATCTAAAATCATATTTTTAGAGTTTTCAATTTTAAATGATGCCCCTAAAGTCGTATTCACTTTTACATCATGAAATTCTACTTCCTTTGCTGTATTTACAGAGAATCCTTCTTTAGCTTGTATATTTATATTTGAAAATGAAATGTTATGTATTGGCATTTCTGGAATACCAATAAGTCGTCCTGCCGTGTTTACATCTGTTGCAGTTACATTGCTTATATGAATGTTTCTAAAAATAGGTGTGCGCTCTGTAACAGGTTCTACAACTGTATTTTTATCGTAAAACAAGTTAAACATAAACGCTTCTTGTTTTATATTCTTCATTACAATATTTGATACTCGAATTTCTTCTACAATACCACCTCTACCTCGTGCTGCTTTAATACGAATTCCTCTATCTGTACCATCAAAAACACAATTTGTAATGGTTATTTTTCTTATACTACCAGACATTTCACTGCCTATAACTACACCTCCATGACCGCTAAGCATGGTGCAATTTGTTATGGTTACATTCTCGGTTGGTGTTGCATATTTTCTACCATCGGCATCTCTCCCCGATTTAATAGTAATACAATCGTCGCCTACACTTATATGGCAATTTGAAATGTGTACATTTTTACATGAAGTTGGGTTTATACCATCTGTATTGGGTGAATACGGATTAAAAATAGTGACATTATCAATCGTTATATTATCACAAAAAGCAGGGTTAATTGTCCAAAATGGCGAATTTTGAAATGTTACACCTTCTATTCTTATGTTTTTACAATGATATGTTTGAAACAATGGTGGTCTATGAAATAAATAACTTCTAGTCCTTTTATAATATGGTGCTGTTACCACATCTTTATTCGCTTCTTGCGTCATTTTTTGATACCTGGTAAGTTCTAACTTTTCTTTAGAAGATTCAATACGCCAAATCTCTTTCCACCAAGCTTCACCTTGTCCGTCAATAACACCACGCCCCGTAATGGTTATGTTCTCTTGATCTTTAGCATAAATTAAAGGTGAAAAACTTTTTAAAACGGTTCCTTCCCAACGGTATTCTACAAACGGTAGATAATCATCAAAGTTGGTTGAAAATTTTAAAATAGCACCTGCTTCTAAATGAAGAGTGATGTTACTTTTTAGCTTTATAGCTCCCGTTAAATAATTTCCAGCAGGAAAATAAATAGTTCCTCCTCCCGTATTATGAGCTTCTTCTATAGCTTTTTGAATAGCCTCGGTACAAATTTCTCCTGTATTATTACCTCCTGCTTCTAAAATATTAATCCATCCGCTAGCTGCATTTGCTTCCATCGAAGAAAAAGTAGCTACTAAACATGTAAAAAACATGATATATATGTTTTTCAATTTCAAAATGTATTTTATTTAGAAGTTAATATTAATACCCAATCGTTACCATCAACAGGTTCGCCTTTTGGTTTAAAATCTTGAATTCCTTCATTCTTAAAAACACCTATTTTAGTCGTTTCTCCATTTCTAGGGTTGTACCATAACGCTTCGACTTCATGCCCTTTAATTTTACCCATATTTACAGAAACATCGGTTCCATTATACACATAAATCATGGCATAATCTTCACCTCTCGTTGCGGCTTTAAAATTGTATTTCTCACCTTGATTGGCAATTAAACTTTCATCTGGAACACGTTCAAAATATGGGTACTTAAGCATAAGCTGTTTTACATATTTCATTTGTACTGCACCAGGAGCGTTTAAGGCATCAACCCAATAGGTTTTACTTCCATAAGCTTCTGTAAGCTTATGGTTTTCATGCATTTGCATAATATGATTATTACCATAAGTAAATCCTGCTGCTCCTGAAAAAACCGACCAATAGGCGTAACGTCTTAAATCGTTATCATTCCATAAAGGTTGTAAAGTATCATGTAAACCTTGTGGAATACCTTCATAGGACGGCTCACCATCTAACGTTGGTTTAGCTGGTTTTAGATTAAAATCTACTTGTACATATTTGTAATTATCTTGTCCGTAAGCACGTTCTGTATCATCTTGATCGTAACGTCGATGTCCCGATTGAAACATATTAAAATCTAACCAATTTTCATTATGAAAATCATCCGACGAATCGGTTCTTCCGCGTGGGTGAAACGTTACTAATCTATCTGGATTTTTAGCCTTTAAAATATCACCAATGGCATTCCACGTTTCTGTATTTTTATTTCCAAAGGTATCACCACCAACAAGCCAAATAATATTATCTCTGTCTTTAAAACGTTTTGCTAAAAAATTGGCGTACGTTTTTGCTTGTTCAATAGTCACTTTTCCATCACTTATAGGCGACCCCCAAACAGGTACCATAGCTAAAAACAAACCCTCTTCTTTAGCCACATCTAAAGCGTAATCAATATGATCCCAATAATCGTAAGCCTCAGCATTATCAAAATTATTCCCTTCGGTTACTAAGGGTTTCGATAAATCTTTTGCAACCAACGCCGAATCTCCATAAACATTGGCGACAGGTAAAGAATGAATCGTCATAATTTGAATAACGTTATATTCTTTTTCTTTTCGGTCTTTAAAATATTGTTTTATTTCAGCTCTGTTTAACTTATTAAAAGTTAACCAACCTGTATCTCCTAACCAGAAAAAAGGTTTTCCTTTTTCAGTTTGAAAATAATGTCCGTTTTCAGATATTTTTAATTGTGGAAATGTATCGATTTCAGCAACTTCTTTTTTAGTTTCTTTACAAGAAACCATTACTGCTACTAAACTAGCAGCAATAAAAAGTTTTATTTTTTTAGTCATTAGTTGGTAATTAATTTATTAACTATTTCTTTTAATTTTTAAAACCGTATACTTATACAAGTAATTATTATGCCAATTGGGTGACATAAAATCTATTTCTTTTTAATGTATACTATTTTAACAAGCTCTGATGGAGATGAAAGTATTTGTTTCGTCTTCCCTTTCATTGTCTCTTTTAAAACTACATTCCCATTTTCAGGGTTAACCCAGAAGATCTCATATTTTCCTTTGTATTCAGATAAATTAAGTTCTATTGTATTTGAATCTTTCAGATAAAAAAGATAGGCTTCTCCCTCGTTTTCTAAAGACCACGAATGACTATTAAAACCATCTTCAGAATTCACTTTCATCTGCGATATAGATTCATAAAAACCATCTATATTTACTTTTGGGATATTTGCCAACGACCCTCCGGCCATTAAAACCGACCAACCAAACCGTGGCGCTGCGTTAGTAGAATACAACACAACTTTCTCGGGGTATTGTTCCCGATATTCTCTGACTGCTCTGTAAACCTGTTCGTCGGTTTCCTTACCTATTTTCATTTTACGGGCATGTTGGCGTGGTGCCAAATTCTTGCCACCTTCGGGAGCGTAAGCTGTTCCGTCTTCACGGTAATGCCAATACTTAATATCAATTAAATCGACACTATTTTTTCTTTTAGAGTCGACTAAAATGGCATCTTGAACATCTTTAGTTGCACTCAAACCAATAATACCGTTTCCAGAGGTTTCGTTTTTATATTTTTTTACTTCGTCCAACCAAAATTCCATAAAATGAAGAGGCCCTGTATATTCGGCACTAGTAAATTGAATAACATTCGTATTATCCTGAAAATTCTCTAAAGATTTTCTAATAAATTGTTGGTGTAATTTTCTCCTATTTTCATTTGTGACATCATAAAATTGTTCTGCCATGAAAATACGTTTATCACCTGCATAAGGCACAGGTTCTGGAAACCCAGTATTATTTATATTATTTGCAGAACGCCATGGCGAACTCGACCAATGCGCACCAGCCTCTAAAATATTATGCTGAAAATATTGCTGATTAATTAACAACTGTCCTTCGATTTCTGCTAAATTGGCAAACTCGCCCAAACGCCTCCAATACCAAGTGTTATATTTTGTTAAATCGTATTTACTTAAATGATCCCAAGCCAAATCCTTTCCAGAACGTGTAAAAGGCTGCTCGTAAAACGGTGCCCAAACATCGGTATCAATACGTCTAACACGTTCATGATCATCCATTCTACGCTCATACCAAAGTCCGTAATTATGATCTAAAGCAGCAATATGTTCTTGCTTAAAGCCATTAACAACTTCACTTAAATCGTCTGTAAATCCTGTTCCTACTTTACCTGGAACAAATCGTGTAACGTGTGCCGAAGCATTTTTTAAATCATGATTTCGTAAACTTCCACGCCACCACATAACATTGGCTTTTTTCCCAGTAATAACTTTTCCGTTAAAGGTTAACCAACCGTTTATAATTTCAACTTTTGGTTTGTTTTTAGTGTCGCTTTCGCGGAAGGATTTACGTTTTAAATCATTAACATTTTTTAGTTTTTTTGAATCTACCAGAATCTTATTTTCTTCTGAAACGATTTTAATCCAATCTGACAATGTAACTGCAGGTTTTAAAGCCTCTTCTTTTAATGCTTCTGCTTGTTCTAATGTAGGACTTGAAGTAGGAGCTGACCCCGTATCGAAAACATACGGTTTCATTGGAAGTTCACCTAACCTATTTTCTAGTTGTGCATAGAATAAACTTCTTGGTGAAATGTGATTGTTTACATCTTTCCAATGTGCATTACCAGACATGATACCGCCCCAAACACCAAAAGCCCAATTTTGAGCTGTTGGTGGACTGTAACATGCTATTTTAGATGCCGATGTTTCCCAAATCACACTATTTGCAGCCGTCCAACCAGAACCTCGTCTAGATTGTTCGCTGTTATTAAAACTTAAAGCATTTCCATCTATTTTAACAACATCAAACAAAACGCCTGTTCCCCAACTTCCTATTGCACCACTAGTGTTTTTAGACAATAAAGATTCGCATTGTACAAAAGCATTTGGACCTGTAGTGCCATAACCACCAACTGCAAAATCGTTATAACCATGTTCGGAATAACAACGTTGAAACAATGTTTGTTGTCCTTCAGTATAAAAAGTTTGTCTCCTAAATGCTGCTATTTCTGAAACTGGATCAGTTGACATACAATCTTCAACCGTTATTTGTTGTGCCGATTTTAATACTGACACTGCACTACCTGCTAAATGTTTAAAATTAACTTGTCGAACCCATGCATTCTTTACATTTTCTAGAGTGATACCATACCAACGGTGCTCTTCGTCTTTAGGGTTAGTATCATCAAATGTGGAATGAATGCTTAAATTTTCTATCCCTACATTTTCAATTCTACCTGTCCATGTATATGTAATAATTTCAGCCTGATTAAACGCATCAACAGCGTTGAATGTTAATGGTGCATTTAATATTATTTTATTGCCTTCAATATTTGAAACAACTCGACTAGCAGTTATATCCCAATCTCTAGTTTTCCAACCTATCCAACCCGTTTCACCTCCAAAATAATCCATCTGCAAGGTTTTAATCCAAGCATTGGTTAAAGGCTTTCTAATAATAATTTCATCTGAAACTTTTAACTTAGAAGTATTTTTTAATGGAATCGTTTTTGTACCAACCGCAACATAATTAGCATCAATTTTCAAAGTGTCTTTATAGGTTTTGTTATCTACTCCTAAAACTCTAATTATGGCTTCTCGTTTAATACCTGTACCTAAAACTATCGTTTTGTTGTTTCCGCTACCGCGTAATACCACACCCGAATTTTTAAGATAAAGAGAACCTTTAATTTCAAAAGTTCCTTCATCTAATAATACTGCACCTCTAAAACCAGACGCATTCGGTTTTAACGCACTAACATAATCTATTGCTAATTGTATTTTACTAGTAGCATCTTCTGTTTGATTCGGTATAAAAACTTGGGCTTCTACATAAGGTATTGCTTTTTCTGATGCTTTATATCCTGCATACGAAAAATCTGGAACTACATTTCCTAAACTATCGGCAACCTTGGTGATTTTTCCATCTTTATTTTTAATAAGATTTGGAAATAAGGTTTGTCCGGACGCTTGATTTATAAAACAAATCAAAGCGATATATAATAAACCTAATTTTTTAAAGTGAATAAAATTCATCTTAAAGTGCCATTAATAATTTGTTCCAACTATTGTAATAGTCCGTTTGCTAGTTTAGATAAGGTATCTGTATTGTTTTCAGGTTTTGTCCAATCTACTTTCTGGTCTGGATTTATACCGTTGAAATATTTTTCAATATTAGTATAACCATCTCCATTTAAATCTTGATTTGCATCAAAAGCATCATTCGGGTTTAAACCATATTTACGTTCCCATTTATTTGGAATACCATCACCATCTGAATCGTTATAAGGTTTGCCTTTATAATCTGGATAACCACCTACTTGATTTGGACTTGTTATAATTCCTTTTTTATAAGAATCGACAGGTAATCGTCTTTTAATAAATTCAGTTCCAATGGTATTTTCAAGACCGTCTTTATATTCAATTTTACCAGTTCTAACTTGTTTTATAACACGCTCATCAACAGCATCTCGTTTTGGTAACGTAGCACCAACATTATTTAAAACAAACTCATACGCTGCTTCTGCTTTCATAATAGGAAAAACAGGCATTTTAAACGGTTTTGATTGTTTAATATAAACTAATTCTTCTTCGCTTACTGCTTGTACACCTCCATTCCAGTTATCTGTTGTTACTTCTGGAGAACCAACAACATGGTTTCCTGAGACATAAGCTCTTCCGTATGTTTTAGGTACATAATAACCAGACTCAGGTTTTAAAATTCTATAACGAATTGGTTTATCTGTTGGCGTAATAGGTCCTGGTTTAAAATAATTATTTATAATATTAAACATAGAACTTTGGTCGCCACCATCTATAGTACGGTGCCACCAATTGAACACGACATTATTTACAAAATTAAAATCGCCACTCATCCCATTTGAGCAATTTCTTCCAGTATTGTCTGCCCATAGATTCCTCATAAAGGTACTATTATGTCCTCCAATAGTACTTCCAAAAGAATGATTATAAGTATCTAAAGCTTCTGCCGAAATACTGTTTTGAATGGTAACATTACATGATGGTAGTTTTTGACGTTTAGACTTTTCATTAGCTTTATACATATGGCGATACATAGACATATTCTCATCTAAACCCCAACTTGTGGAACAATGATCCATAATAAAATTACCTACAACACTACCTCCTACAGCATCATCTCTTCTAGTAACATCGGTTTCACCTCTACGAAAACGCATATGTCTAATAATAACATCGTGCGTATCTATACTAAAGGTTTCTCCAGCAATACAAACGCCATCACCAGGAGCCGTTTGTCCTGCAATAGTTACATAAGGCGCTCTCATATTAAGAGGTTTCTTTAGGCGAATTATTCCAGACACATTAAATACGATTGTTCTAGCACCTACAGCTTCACAGGCTTCTCTAAAAGTACCTTTTCCGCTATCTTCTAAACTCGTTACTACAAATATTTTTCCACCTCTACCACCTGGAGTAAAAGCGCCTCCTCCCTCGGCTCCTGGAAATGCTGGAATATCTGCCTGCATTAACTCTTTAGGATATGAAGCCCAAGGTGTATATGGTCTACCCTGTTTAGCCTCTTCAAGAATGATATGATAATTATCATCCCAAATATTTTGTAAGCGGATTTCTTCTTGTGCTAAAATAGCATCTGTCTTGTCTTGAAGTTCTTTTGGAATTTCAGGATATTGAGCAAACCCTAATTGAGCAAACCCACAGATTATTACTAACAAAAAGACTTTATTAAACTTGAATTTCGTTACGTTTTGCATTGTATTATTGTATTAGATTAGTATAGGCATTCTTACTAATTGAGTCCTTTAATTTTTTCGTGCCTCAATACGTTTATGCCAATCTTCGCTTTCTTTATTTAAATCGTAACCTGCTTTAGATAAATAATTATTAATTCGTCCTTTATACTTACCAAACCAAGCATGCTTTTCCTTAGATGAACCCGCATCCATAGCATGTTCTCTAGCTTCAATTAAATTGCTATGAATATAGTCCTTCTGTGCTTCGGTTAAATTAGGTAACATATCTTGAAATGCAAAATAGGTTTTAGGCACCACTCCATAAGTCATACCATCTTTAACAGCATCAATTTTGTCTGTATTCAAATATTTAGCTAAGTTTTTAAGATATACCTGATGCAGCTTATTAATTTTTTTATCTGTTTTATTTTTAAGCTTTTCTATTTTTTTTGTTTGCTTTTCTTTAGATAAGTCACTTTTTTTAAGCGCATCAACCTTAGCATCCCTAGCATCATGATACATACTTAAATCTCTATATTGTTGACCTATTAATTGGGTTACTGCTTGTGTTGTTACAGGATCGGACAACTCTAATTTATCTGCGATTTTTGAAGCTCGATTATTAGTAACTTTTATATACTCTGGATCTAAATGCTGTTGTGCATTTAGACCTACTAAGGTTAACATAAAAAATATTACACTTAAACTTATTTTTTTAATTGACATGTTTTATATTTTACTTAATTATTACTGAAGTAATCTTTCTTTTAAAGAATTTTTATTATTTTTTAAATCGGTCCAGTCTTTACATTTCTTTGGATTATTACCATTAATGTAATCTTCAATATTTGTATACCCATCTTTATTTTTATCCTCATTGGCATCTGAAGCATCATTAGGGTTTAAACCGTATTTTTTTTCATATGTATCTGGCATACCATCTTTATCTGAATCTACATAAGGGGTTCCTTTATATTCTGGATATCCACCTACTTGAGAAATATCTGTAATAATTCCTTTTTTATATGAATCTTTAGGAAGACGTCTGTGTTTAAATTGATAAAAAGAATCTGGATCCAAATCTTTCACATATTCTGGCACTCCTGTTTTAACTGTTCTTGCTATTCTTGTATCTACAGCGTCTCTAATTGGTAATGTTGCACCTGCATTTTCTACTACAAAATCGTAAGCATCTTCTGCAGACATAATATTTCTAAACCAAGGCATTGGAAAAGAAGTACTGGCATTCATATAATCGAAATATGGTTTAGCCGCTTCAAAATCTAAAAGCACACCATCTTTACCTTCAATTTGTACTCCACCATCCCAATTATTTTTTGTAATTGCTGGATTGTTATCAACAACATTTCCTTTAACATAAGCACGACCATACACCATACTATCTAGCTTACTTCTACCAGCTTCTGGTTTTAAAATTCTATAGCTTATTGGAGCATCTTTAGGTGTTAATGGACCTGGCTTAAAATAGTTATTGATGATGTTATATTTAGCTGTATAATCGCCTCCATCAATAGAACGGTGCACCCAGTTAAACATCACATTATTAACAAAATTAAAAATACCGTTCCAACCAATAGAAGGGTTTCTACCTGCATTACTAGCCCACATGTTTCTAATAAACGCACAATTTTCACCACCTAAGGTACTTCCAAATGCATGGTTATATGTATCTAAAGCTTCACCAAATAAACTGTTTTGAATAGTAATATTTACGGTTGGTAATTTTTCATCTTTATAATCGGCTCCTGGACTATACATATGACGGTAAATAGACATATTTTCATCTAAACCCCAGGTTGCCGAAATATGATCTAACATAATATTTCCAACCGGATTTCCTCCAATAGCATCATCTCTTCTTCCTACAAACGTATCTCCTCTACGGAAACGCATGTGGCGAATTATAACATCGTGTGTATCTATCCAGAACGATTCGCCTGAAACACAGATTCCATCTCCTGGTGCCGTTTGACCAGCAATTGTTATATATGGTGCTCGTACAATTAATGGTGTTTTAAGTTTTATTATGCCTGCAACATTAAACACAATAATTCTTGCGCCTCCTTTTTCGCAAACTTCACGTAAAGACCCTGGCCCATCATCGGCTAAACTTGTAACCGTATAAACATTACCACCTCGACCTCCAAACGTGTACATGCCGCCACCTTCTGCTCCTGGAAACGCTGGTATAGTTGCTTGTGGTAAATCTGTTGGTCTTCCAGCCCAAGGAATATAAGGTTTTCCTTCTCTAGCTTCTTTTTGGACTATAATTTTGGCCTTTTCCCAAGCTTCATCTGAATGTCTATAAGCTTCGTCTTTAATTGCTTTTTCTTTAGCTCTATCATCATCAGTAAGTTTTGGATATTGAGCATGAACATTTGTAATTCCTAAAAATAGAATTATTAAAATAAAATTAAACTTTTTCATTTTTGTTTTTATTGTATTCGATGTAGTGGCTTACACCTATTTATAAATATTATAAAGTTTATTTTTAGTTGGTAGTAAAATTTATTTTCTTAGTGTAAATGAACAACTTGAATCTGAAAACAAATTGGAATAATTAAAAAAAATTACCTGTATTTAATATGGATACAGGTAATTTTTATATTTAAACTATTCTACATAAAAATTCACATAATTTAATGAACCTTTTCTATTACAAAAAACTTATTGTTGATAATCAAAAGTTCCTTCAGCATCAAAAGCATCTTTCCAACCAATAGTTTGTTCTAACCAAGTATTCTGTATTAAAACACCTTCACTTAACCCGCTTATATAATAATTTTGCTTCCAATCTATTTGAGCTGCGTCTCCATTAATATTATCCATTGGAGTTTCTAAATCTACCAATTCAAAATTAGCATCATAAAAAGCTGCTAAAGTTTGTAATTGAGTAGCAAAATCCGAATCATCAGGATCTACTCCACCAACACGGGTACCATCTAAAGGATCCGTATCCGTAACTACATCTTTATACTGTAAATAATTTCCAGTACGTTGGGTTCCGTTAATTGGTGCTACACCAAGCTTTGCACACGTATTGTTATTATTAGACGCGCTATCGTTATAAAGCATCCAACGTTGGATATCCCAGAAACGTTTCCCTTCGTATGCTAACTCTACTCTACGTTCATACAAACAAGCATTTATTGCCGCATATTTATCTGCTAAATTACCAATACCGTAGTTGTTTGCAGAAGAAATACCTACACGGTTTCTAATTTTACCTAAATATGATAAAGTATTAGGTGTATCTCCAGTTGCTGCATAACATTCTGCAATATTTAATAATAATTCAGCATAACGGTATTCAAAAATATCAGTTCCTGATTCTTCATAATTTGTACTACTAGCACTAGTGTTTGACATTTTACGGACAAAAGCAGGACTTGATTCTTGATTATCATCACTATAATATGCAACATCATTAGCATCTAACCAACGGTAAGCCCAAGTAACTGATTCTGAATCTTCATCATACCCCCATTTACTTCCAGAAAAAGCAAATGTTCTGTAAAAACGTGGGTCACGGTCAAGAAAGAAAAGAAAATTATTATACCCATTACTAACTGTTGGTTTAGAACCATCAGCCATTGGAAATAAGTCAATCATTTCTTTTGGAGCTTCTAGACCTCCGCCACCACTTTGGCTAACTAATCGAAGATCCTTTTCCCATGAACTATTTATAGTTCCTGTAGTACCGGCCTTTAATAATTGAACTGTAATTGCTTCAGAACAAAATGTATTATCAATCAAAAACATATCTTGCCAATCTTTTGCAGTAGTTCCGTATAAACCATAACCATCTGATGTTAATTGACTTTCTGCTGCTAATCCAGCTTGTAAAGCTGAATTCCAGCGATCATTTGACGAATCCCAGTTTTTATTAAATAACGGACTTGCGTATGTTAATAAAACACGAGCCTTTTGTGCCATAGCAGCACCTTTAGTAAAACGTCCATAATTTTCGGCTCCCCAAGTAGCTGGTAATAAGCCTGCAGCCGTATCTAAATCTGAGACTATTTGCTCTACCAATTCTGTAACACTAGCTCTAGGTAATTGAGTTTCTGGATTTGTAGACGTTGCATTTTCTACGGTTGTTACAATAGGAACACCTCCATAGGTACGCATTAAATCGAAATATTGAATAGCTCGTAAATAATACATTTGTCCTTTTGCTTGACTACGGTATGTTTCATCTAAACTAGCACCTTTAACATCAATCTCTTCTAATAAGGTGTTACAATCTCTAATTCTGTGATAAGGTTCATTTTTAACCTTATTTCCTAATTGAGAACCATAATAACCAGATCCATCAGCTGCTTCTACTAAAGTAATCCCAGAGTTAATAAGATCTTGCATACCTCCTATTTCTTCCGTTAATTTAGATTGATCAGAATTAAAAGAGCCAACTACAGTTGATAAAGGTGAAGTATAACCTGCAAAATAGTTATAGTACAATTTATTTATATACCAATCTACACGCTCTTCATTTTCGTAAAAAGAGTCATCATACTGACCAAGGTTGGTCTTTTCTTCCAAGAAATCATCACTACAGGAAGCACTAACAATAAGCAAAAGTGCTAAACCTATATATATATTAATCTTTGTTTTCATAATTAGCATTTTATTTAAAATTAGAATGATATGTTTAAATTAGCAGACCAAGTTCTAAGCGTAGGATACCCTGATAAAGAATTATCATACATGTTTCTATAGTGATCTGGATAAGGATTATAAAAATCCCATAAATTAGTACCTGTAATGGCTATTGTTGCTCTTGACACTTTTAATTGAGACAATACTTCTGTTGGAAAGTTAAAACCAACAGTTAAGTTTCTTACAGAACAACGGAATGAGTTTACCGTCCAAAAATCTGAAGGAACGCTTAATTGATCTCTAAATGCTAAATTGGGGTATTTGCCATTTACATTATCTGACTCAGAATACATATCTGTCCAGAAAGATTCACGGCTCCAATAAGCATCATTCGTACTGGTATATTGTGGTACATTATCAATACTACTATATCCACCCCAAGATGTTGCTATTTGAGTTTTAAGAAAAATCCCTTTATACTTCGTGCTTAAATTAGTAGTAAAACCATACCTTTTGGTTGTTTTATTTAGTTTAGCATAATCTTCTGTCTTTTTAATTTGACCATCTGCATTTGCTTGAACTCCAGTGTCACTATTATATAGCCCTCCTAAATCTTGATAAGCCAACATACCTTTTTTAAGATTGGCAACATCAGTTATATTAAAGAAACTAGGTGTCCCTCCTGCAGCAGTAGCATTTTCTGTTAAATAATTCCAGTAATTAGTAACATCTGCATCCGTACGTAAAATACCATCTCCTGTAGACGTTCCAGTCCAAGTTTTAAAACCCCATGTATCAACATATAATGACGCACCTTCTCGTGTTTCATTTTCTGATGGGTGTTTAAGCGCTGATTCTGGGTATTTTTTTACTTCATTATCTGAAAAACCAAAGTTTACACCTACACTATAACTAAAATCCTTCTTTATCCTATCCCTCCAATTAAGACTAAACTCTGATCCCCAAGCATCAACCGCCGCATAATTTTGCTCAGCAAATCCACCACCAATAGAAATTGGTACATCAACAGCACTAGACATATTTGTTAACATATCTGTTGTTCTATCATAATAATATTCAATACTTCCACTTAATCTATTTTGAAAAAGACTAAAATCAAGTCCCCCATTATGTTTTATTGTAGTATCCCAACCTACATTTCTATTTGGACTTACTTTTGGTGCTAATGCTCCTCCTAATACTCCTCCATTACTTCCAAACTGCGCTCCTTTATCTGAATAAATATCATAATAAAGTGCCCACGCCCAAGGTTTAATATTATCTTTTCCTGTTTTACCAATAGAGTAACGTAATTTAAAGAAATCTATCTTAGGTAAAATGTTTTTAAACCAATCTTCTTTAGACATTATCCAACCCACTTGCATTGATGGGAAAAAGCCCCAATAATTCTCAGGAGCAAATTTTGTAGAAGCATCTTCACGAAAAACTAATTGTAATAAATACTTAGATTTATAGCTGTAATTTAAGCGTCCTAAATAAGAAAGCGTCCCAGACTCTCCTCTATTATTATAAGAATTTGTTGTTAACGTTCCTGCTGTTGCATATGTTCCAATATAATCTTTAGAAGGGTTTTCATAATACAAACGTGCAAAATCATATTCTGACTCAGAACGTTCTACACCAACCATTGCATCAATATCATGATCTCCAAAAGTCTTTTTATAACTAACAAAAAAGTTTGCTTGCTCACTTTTGCTTCCACTATTGTCGTAAACAACTCTAGCTTGTTTAGTATTATCTTTTATACTATAATCACCATCTTCAGCTGCGCTAGCAAGGTGATGATCCTCAGAAGTGAAATTCTTAATTCTTGCTAAAGTAAAAGGTAATGCTACTTGATTTGTAGATGAAGACGTCTGGCTTCTAGAGTAAGACCCTTTTAAAGACAACCCTTTAAGAAAAGGCACCTTATAGTTTAGCGAAGCATTTATGTTGTAAGAAAAATCAGAACTAACTTGTTTTGAACCACTATCTAAGGTAGCAAAATAGTTCCATCCAGCAATTGAGCTATTTGTACTTTGATTACCACCTAAATTACGATCAGTACGGTGGAATGGAGACATATAGTACTCTTCCCCATCAACAGTTGTTGTTATAGGAACAAATTTTGGCATGTGTAACAACAACCCATAATCTGCTTGTTCTGAACTTGTTGTAGCGCTTGCAAAACCATTTCTGATACTACTACTTGATTTAGTGAATGATTTTTCAATATCTCCAGAATTACCTGACACAGAAAAAGAAGCATCTAAATTTTTTGCTATTTTCGTATTAACTCCTGTACGGAAGTTCCACTTTTTATAATTCTGTTCTCCAAGATTGGCTCCTTGAGTAAAATAAGTAATCCCTCCAAAATAAGTAGCGTCCTCATTTCCTCCACTTACAGTAAGCGAATGTTTTTGTTGTTCAGCACTCTTCCAAGCTTTATCTAACCAGTTATAATCCAACGTTTTCATTTCATCTAATTCGGCAGCGCTATAAAATCTATTTGCATTATCAACAGGATCATTGCCAAAGGCCTCCTGCATTCTATTATTATAAATACCGGATTCATACGCGTTCATTGTTTTTCCATGGCTTACCGCATCATTAATAGAAAACTGGCTAGAGTAAGAAAACTTTGTTTCACCTATTTTCCCTCTTTTAGTTTTAACAATAATAGCTCCTTGAGACGCTCTAGAGCCATATATTGCAGCAGAACCATCTTTTAAAACAGTTATACTTTCAATTTCTGAAACGTCTAATCTATTAAATGCATCTAATGTTGGTTTACCTGTCGTCGGATCTACTTGAACCATATCATCAATCACTATTAAAGGAAGAGTACTATTTCCATCCTTTGAAAAACCAAATGATTGACGAATTTGCAAATCAGCTTCTTCTCCTGGACGTCTAGTACCATTTCCACCAACCGATAATCCTGGAATCTGACCAACTAAAGCTTGTGCTAAATTTGACACAGGTAATTCCTCTATCTCTTCTGGTTTTATTGTCTCAATTGCGCCTGTAAGATTCTCTCTTTTTTGAGCCCCATAACCTACTATCACAACTTCTTCTAATGTTGCTATATCTTCTTGTAACACAACATCTATAACGCTCTGATTAGTTACCACAATCTCTTGAGTTTTCATCCCTACAAAAGAGAATATTAAAGTTGTACCAGAATTCACAGAAACACTATACTTTCCGTCAAAATCTGTAACGGCTCCATTATTCGCTCTCTTTTCAATAACATTAACACCAGGCATTGGTACACCTGAAACATCGACCACTGTACCAGTGACGTTCTTTTTGCCACTCGTATTTTGCGCAAAACTTGACAGACATAACAGACTGAAAAGTAATAAAACACAAGCTTTAGTAATTGTTTTTTTCATACTTGTTTGTTTAGTTTAATTAATATATTTAGTTTAAGTTTTAATGATATTACTGGATAAAGCTCATTACCAATAATTTTGCTAATTTTGATATTTTAATAATAATTCAATGCTATTTTTGAACAACGACCAATTTCATAAACAACTCTTGTTTGTTTTTATATGTTTACTCAAAAACATGAACTATTATTATATAACAATCATTATATTCTGCTAATATTGAGATATTAATAATAATTTCGTGTTGTTTTTGTACGGCGGTCAATTTTATAAATTCACATCCAACACTTAATGCAATCTTGAATAAGAGTATAATATTTTTTAGTTGCTTAAAATGACTTCTTAAAACCAACTATCCTTGAGACAGATTCATAGAGGTATTTCGCTAGTTCCTTTTTGTCCTAAAACGATCTAAAATAAAAATGCTGAATATAGACTCCCGTTTTTACGGGAATTATTTTCGATTAAAGAACAATCAATATGACATCCAAACTGTCATTTCTCCTTTTGTACGATTTCCCCAAGAAAAATAAGGGATTAAATTTATTTCTATATGTTCTTTATCTTTAGAAATTGGCTTGTATAATGCTTTTTCCCAATTACTTTTTTTGATAAAAGCTTGACCTGTTATAGAAAACAATTCCCTGTTTTTAATATTAATTTTATTTGTTGTGAAACTTGAATTAACATCCAATACGATATCATTAATACTAACATTATTTGAAACATCTGTAGACTCTAAACAATAAACTACTGGTCCACGTTTTACAGCTACTTGGTTTTTAGTTTCTTCAACTAATGGATTTGCTTGCATTAGCTGAACAGGCATTGGTATATTAATTTCTATAACATCGCCTTTTTTCCATTTTCTTGATATTACTGAATACTTACTAGATTTTACTTCGCCTTGAAATTCATTCCCATTGATAGTTATTTTTGCACCTTCACTCCATCCTGGAATTCTTAAAAATATAGAAAAATCCTTTTTTGGAGCTTTTAATATTTTTAATACTATTTTCCCATCCCAAGGATAATTTGATATTTGTTCTAGCTCTAATTTCTCTCCTTTTTCGGTTTTAGTCTTTAAATGATTACTTCCATATAAATTAACGTATAGCCCTTCTTTTGAAACATTATAAGCATAATTACTAACCTGAGCCAAGGTACGTGTTACATTAGGCGCACAACAGTTTGACCACGCTATATAACCTTCGCGTTCATTACCCCAACGCTGCTTAAACGGTAAATCATTGGATACATTTAATGGATTATTATAACAAAACTCTGTTCCGTTAAGACTAACTCCAGATAACACACTATTATAAAGCGCTAACTCCATAACATCGGTATATTTTGCATCTCCGGTAAGTTGTAACATTCTCCAATTCCACAATACATTACCAATGTTAGCACATGTTTCAGTATGTGCCGTTGCATTAGGTAATTGAAATGGTCTGCCATAAGCTTGATGTATTTTTTGTACATCTTTAGGATCATAAGATGTCCCGTCTGGAGAAACACCATCATATAAAGATCCGCAGCCTCCAGTAATATACATTTTTCGATACACCACATCTTCCCAGATAGACTGCAAGTTTTCCATTAACTTTTCTTCACCTGTTTCGGCATATAAATCGGCAATACCGGCATACAGGTAATTTGCTCTTACAGCATGCCCCATAGCATTTGTTTGTTCTCTAAAAGGGATTCTATCTTGATTATCATCAGTACCATCATTCGTGGTTCCTCTTATATCAATTAAATTATTGGCAAGCTCTAAATATCTAGGATCTTTTACCGTTCTATACATTTCGATGATTCCCATATAATGCGACGGACAAATAGCATTTCTAGCTAATTCTGGTGATGCTTTTTTATAAAAATCATATAAAAATTCGGCTACACCTTTTGCAACTTCTAAAAAACTTGTTTTCCCTGTTGCTCTGTAGTGCACACATGCAGATGTCATTAAATGCCCCATGTTATACTTCTCAAAACCTAATTGCTTTTTCAACTCTTCTGGTCCTAAAGTACCCCAACGTTCTTCTATTAAAACGGGCGTATTAATGTAACCATCTGCTCTTTGAACTTTTGTAAACAATGCAATGGCCTCATCCATTTGCTTATCTAACTCAGGATTTTTATTAATGGCATAAGCCGATGCCATACCTTCCATTATCTTATAAAAATCGCCATCATGAAATGAAGGACCTGCGTGTTTATCTTTCATTAAACCTGCTGCAATTTCAAAATTTTTATAAGCATGCGAAATGGTATCATTATGATACAACTCCCACATAAAGGGAATCGTGTTTTCAGTTTCTACATCAAACTGTTCTTTCCAAAAACCGTTTGTCCACTTTACATCTTGTAAATCTAGACTATGTAATTTGGTATGCGGACTGTTTCCATTTGCGACTAAGCCTTTTCCCTGAGAATAAACTAACGCACTGAAACTAAGTAGATAGATTAATATGATTTTATTTTTCATCTTGTATTTACTTAACATATAAATTAATAATTCGACTCATAGAATCTCCTTCAGCATCCTTTACTTTTATTTTAAATGATGCTAATCCTTTCTTAGTAGCTTTAAATTGAATCTCATCTTTATTTAAAGAAACTATGCCATTTTTTTCTTCTGAAAAGCTATATACAGGGCTGTTTTCATAACCTTTAAAATAATTGGTTAACGACAATTTTATAGATTCATCTAACGTTAAAAAATAATGTGGTTGAGCCATCCAGCCTAAATAATCTTCTAATTGTGTAAAACCATCTTTATCATCATCATTATTAGCATCTGAAAAATCATTAGCAGAGGATTCTGTATTAAATTGATGCACTTCTTCCCACCAATTTGGTAAACCATCATGATCGGTATCCCAATTTTCATCGCGAGTTTCACTAGCGTAATTCGGAAAACCTCCTGCATCTTTTTCAGTATCTATCATTCCTGGAAACCCGCTTTTACTACCTTTATATTTATAGGTTCCTTCTAAAGTTTCTTTTATAATTCGGGTATCATGTTTGTCAAAAAATGGTTGACTAGAACCCACATCTGAAAGTACATTTTTATAAGCGCCCTTTGCTGTTTGCGTGGTTACATAAGATTCAAAAAATGGTTTCTCTACAAAAGTCTCATAATCTACTATGGCATGTTTACTAACTTGAGTGGTTCTCCCTTTTTCTTGT